>ENA-UEPH01000058-UEPH01000058.1-human-gut-metagenome-genome-assembly--contig:-NODE-58-length-120967-cov-11.936422_pt1 | contig 120967 bp, 99 predicted proteins | sample MGYA00242891_ERZ507898 | MGnify/ENA primary metagenome ERZ507898 (study PRJEB26167, sample SAMN06115411) | human gut metagenome | host: Homo sapiens | place: China:Guizhou | collected 2014-10-15...
AAATCAAAGGGTTCGTCGAAAATCCCGGATATTATTTCGAAGCTGACGACAGCATGCACCGCAGGGACTTGGACCTGCTGTTGATGGTGCAGGGATGGAGAAGATACGAATGGAAAGAGATGGCGGGAATTGAAGCCTTTTCATTACGGTTCCTGCCCGAAAAGTCACAGACTATAGAAGGACAGGTGAATCATACCTATTCGTTATATCAGGACAAAAACTTTGGAGAAAGTGTCTGGATATATGGAATAAATCTATATACCCCCATTGTTTTTTATACCACTGCATATGAAAGCAAATCTTCAGAACTATACACATTACAAGATTTATACTCCATCTATATCAAAAAAATGAAGAAAGAGACCAACGTCGCAGCCTCTTTCACTCAAGATAAACATAATTTGGAACTAATACAAAAAACAGAGAAAGGTTCTTTTTACATGAATATGCCTAAGATATATGAATGTTATACACTGAACCTTACAACCTCTGATGCGGAAGCACCTGTTAAAGACATCATCCGAAAACGTCAAAAAGGTTATATGGATGAAACCCAATATCCCGACTATTATGTGAAATTGAACCGCTTCTTTCCTATATTCCCCCAACCGTATACATTCTATCAAAACAACAGTCCGGAAAATCTGTTCAATGACAACCTGAGAATTGGAAACAATTCATTCACAAACCAACATCTCTCTACTGTCACCGTACGAAGCCAAAAAAACGGATTAAGAAAAATAGATTTCAGTAGACCGGCAATTGTAGTTGATGCCTACGAAGCATACAATTTAGCTACCGATTACGGACTAAACGGAGGGAAACATGACTGGCGCACGTTCTCCGTACAAGTGGCTATGGTTTTCTTAGGAGATATGAGATTAGACAGACATTACTTCCTCCAAGAAAGATTCAACGGTAAGCCAATAAAGTTGAAAGCCAACCTCACCGTTGATAAGAATACGCCCATAAGCAATCCGAATTACAGTTTATCCCCCGAAGTCCTAAATAAATACCATCTACTTCGCAATCTCGACAAATTGTATATCTACACCGATTATGCCCCTCGCGAACAAGGCAGTTGGAAGTATGCACAAGACAACCAACCCGAAGTCATCATAGACTACCGTCTCTTCCCCAACGACGGATACCAAAGGACTTACCGGGACCGGCATTACGTCCTGCAAGGCTACGCCGTCTGCGAGGATTTCTACAGCCCCGATTACAGCCGGAAACCTCTGCCTGACATCAAGGACTATCGGCGCACGCTGCTATGGATACCGGAAGTCAAGTTCGATGAGAAAGGAGAAGCTACCGTACGGCTCTTCAACAACAGCAAACAGACCGTCATTTCCGTAGAAGCGGAAGGCATCACTGGGAAAGGAAGACCTATCGTATGGAAGTCTGACGTTCGTACAATGAGCAAAAGAAACAAAGATTACCTTTATAAAACTATAACGATTAAATAAAGACCATATGAAAAAAGATTTCAACCGTATTATATACTACTTTATGGGTATAATCATCCTTACCGTATATTCTTTAGAGGGAACCAACCTACACTCGGATTTCACTACCACATTAGTATCCTATATCATACTTATCTCTGTGTTATCCCAATTTTATGAATGGGGGTACGGCAAGAAGAAGTACAAAAAGGAAGAAACTCCTAATAGCATAAAGTATATTGAACGTTCCGAACGCGTTACAGGTGTACTATTTTTGATATTATTCATATATAATGTGTTTTTCACTCAATGATACGAATAGAATATCTAAATAACAAACGGAATATTCCTTTAATCTTTTAAACACATGAATACTCAAATCAAACTTATCCTACGCGCCCTATTGCCATTACTGTTCATTGGAGCAAACAGAATAGGCCAGCACATAGCCCGTCCTCATTTCATTCCGGACGGTGCCGCAGTAAGGGTAGAAGTATTGTTCCCCGCATTTTTGCCCTTCTTCTTCCCTATCATCCTGCTCATACACGGATGTATCTGCTATATAAACCAACGTCATAAGTTTAACCTGAAACGTCTGGCTTACGCTTTGGCCATCCTGTTCATTCTAATGTCCATTCCAACCTTTATCCTTTCGGACAACCCATTATCTGCTAAAATATGGGAAGCATCGGAAAACCTTTTTGGCGCGGTAATACTTTGGCTGTACCTTTATGGGATGAACGCCACGAGACAGGTTAACGTCCCGGAATGGAATAGCAAATCCGGCGTGGCATGGTTCTGCATCAGCTTATGCCTCATCGTAGGAATTCTCATTTCGTCTTGCCTGTTTCATTATGGAGTCATAGGAAGCATGCCATTCAGATTGTACAGCCCGCTCATCCTGTCATACGGATGGTTCGGACTTATATGGCTTTTGCAAAACAAATGGATAAAAGCCGGGCTTTTAATTCTGGCCGTTTTCTCTTTCGTCTACATGTTCAACATGTCCACTATTCCATAACATTAAAATCAACTGCAATGAAAAACCTTCTTCTTTGCTGCCTTGCTGCAACCTTAGCCGTCTCCTCCTGCCAGAAAACGAGCATCAGGCAGACGCTGGAAAAAGCCGGTGAAAACCGCCGGGAACTGGAAACCGTATTGGAACATTACAAAAATGAGCCGCTCAAAGAGAAAGCCGCACGCTTCCTTCTGGAAAACATGGACGGGCATTTCGCCCACACCGGTGAAGCCGTCGACGTGTACGACAATTACATGGACAGTGTGTTCCGCCATTGCAACGGAGACCGTGTGTTCTGGATCATGAAATACGATACTATCTTGCAACGAACAGGCCTGGATTTGGAATTAAGCCAAGACGAACGCCTGTACGATGCCCAATCCGTCACGGCAGACTTCCTGACCGAACATATCGACAATGCATTCACCGTATGGCAACAGAACTGGAACAAACAATACAGTTTCGAAATGTTCTGCCGCTATGTGCTGCCTTACCGTATCGGGAATGAAAAGACAAGTCTTTGGAGGAAGACATTCACCGTGCCTTCATGGGTGCGCGAAGCATACGCCCCCAACCAAGACAACTCCACCTATGCCTATGGCATGGCCAACGACATTCTGGGAGGCATGCGTTCCGTCATTTATTATCCTCCGCAATTCCTTCCCGACCTCCCCCTCACGGCACTCGAACATGTCAAGTCGGCTTCCTGCAAGGAATATGCACACCTGTGCGTGGCCGTACTGAGGGCGCATGGCCTGCCTGCCACCATCGACTTCACACCACAGTGGGGCAACCGCGGATTGGGGCATGAATGGTGCGTGTTCTTTCCCGACAACCATTCTTTCATCCCTTTCAATCCGGGGGAACGGCTCGGCGACCACTTCATGAAGCGGAAGGAAGACCGGCTGACCAAAGTGTTCCGCCAAGCCTACGAGAAACAACCGGAATCGCTCTATATGCAGAATAAGGGGGAAGAGGAGATTCCCGACCTTTTCGACACACCTTATATCATGGATGTGACAAGGGAATACACGGCCACTTCCGATGTGGAGGTGGAGTTGTACGACGACGTTGAAAGCGGCAGGTTCGTCTACCTGTCCGTCTTCGACAACCAAGACTGGAGCATCGTGCATTGGGGTACGCGCCACGGACGGAAAGCCACCTTCCGGGACATGGCACGAAACGTAGTGTACATGCCCGTATATTATTCCGAAGAAAACGGCACGGTTCCGGCCGGAGACGCTTTCCTTTTAGACCCACAAGGAAATATCCATAAAATGGCAGCCGACACCACACAACGCACGACGGTGGAAGTGAAACGCAAATTCCGCGACGTACGTTCCAACCAATTCCTTCAGGGCGTAATCGGCGGGAAGTTCCAAGTGGCCAACCAGGAAGACTTCAGCGATTCGCTGACCATACATATCATCCCGCATCTGAAGGACAACAAATTCCATGTCGTCCATCCCCGTTACACCGGCGAATACAGATATTTCCGTTACCTGTCGCCGGACTGGTCGAGGGGCAACATGGCCGAACTTTATACGTTCAATGCCGCCGGCGACACGCTGAAGCATAAACGGCTGATGGGCAACTTCCACGTACGTCCCTGGTGTGGGCCGGAAAACCTGTTCGATGGCAATGTCCTTTCCTTCTACGACTCCCACGACGTGTACGGCGTATGGTACGGATGGGAACTGGAACAGCCGGAAAACGTGGCACGTATCGTATTCCTGCCGCGTAACGATGACAACTTCATCCGCGAAGGCGAAGAATACGAATTGTTCTATTGGAACCACGGGACATGGATGTCATTAGGGCGCAAGACGGGGAATTTCGAGGCGGTATTGAAATACGACAACGTCCCGGCTCATGCCTTGTTCCGCCTGCACAACCGTACCAAAGGCTCGGAAGAAAGAATCTTCACTTACGAAGACGGAAAGCAAATCTGGTGGTAACCCCTTGGGTATCTACACAGGGATTTTACAAAAAGCTCCTTCATCTTTCAGGCTTCATGGTAATCCGTTCATAATATTGATGTTACAGACTGAAGGATGTTTCAGGCATCCTTCAGCCAAGCCTCATTTCGTTCGGCACAGAACGGAAAATCGTTCGGCTGAGATTCGTTTTTCGTTCTCAGCCGAATGATTTTTCATTTGCCTCATGATGAATATCCGCTTTCTGCAATGAAAGGAAACTGAAAGATGGCCTCCCTATTCTTCATCCCATAACAAACTATACGACAAAGCGTTGACATGTCGCCTGAAAGATGAAGGCTCTTTTCTGAAAAACCTTGGGAGGGAAAGCATGCGGGACGTGGAAGCTATAAACACATAAAAAAAGCATCCATAATCCTTGGATTACCGATGCCTTTATATTTTGTCGGGATGACTGGATTCGAACCAGCGACCACTCGCCCCCCAGACGAGTACTCTAACCGGACTGAGCTACATCCCGTTTGCGGGTGCAAAAGTAGAAATTGTTTTTGAATTCTCCAAATAAATTTCTACTTTTGTGCTGGTATAACCCACATTTTAGGCAAAACATGCAAATCAGACTTACCGCGCCGCTACACCTGCGGCATAAAACCATACTGCCGGCCAGCAAAAGCATCAGCAACCGGACCCTCATCATCCATGCACTGGCCGGAGGAAAAGACTTGCCGAAAAATGTGTCGGACTGCGACGACACATTCGTTATGGCAAGGGCACTGACGCAAACCGATGACCCCATCGACATCATGGCGGCCGGTACGGCCATGCGTTTCCTTTCGGCTTACTGGTCTGTGAACGAGGGAACACATACCCTGACCGGTACAGCCCGGATGAAACAACGCCCCATCGGCATCTTGGTAAATGCCCTGCGGACACTGGGCGCACAAATAGAATATGTGGAAACGGAAGGTTATCCCCCCCTGCGTATTTCCGGCGGACTGCATGAGGGAGGCCGGCTCAGCCTGCCGGGAGACGTGAGTTCCCAATACATTTCCGCTTTGCTGATGATCGGTCCGGTCCTAAGAAAGGGGTTGGAACTGGAACTGACCGGACAGGTCATTTCACGCCCCTACATCGACCTGACCCTGAAACTGATGAAAGACTTCGGTGCACAAGCGGAATGGACAGACGAACGACACATCAAGGTGGAACCGCAACCTTACCGTCCGACACCCTATTATATAGAAAACGACTGGAGCGCGGCATCCTACTGGTATGAAATGATGGCTCTGACGCCCGACAAAGACGCGGAAATCGTCCTGACCGGCCTGTTCGCAGACAGTGCCCAAGGAGATTCTGCCGTACACGGCCTGTTCGAACCGATAGGCGTGCACACGGAATTCTTCTGCGACGACGACGGAATGCCATGTGTCAGACTGACCAAACAACCCATCGCCACGGAACGCCTGGAGTATGATTTCGTCAACCAACCGGACTTGGCACAGACATTTGTAGTCACGTGTGCCATGTTGGGGCTCCCGTTCCGTTTCACGGGTCTGCAAAGCCTGAAAATCAAGGAAACCGACCGCATCTCCGCACTTATCCGCGAACTGGACAAACTGGGGTATCCCTTGCATGAAGCCTGCGGATCAGAATTATTCTGGGACGGGCAACGCACTGAAGTCCGGCCACATCCGGCCATCGACACCTACGAAGACCATCGCATGGCCATGGCGTTTGCACCTTGCTGTTTCGTCGTTCCCGAAATATATATCAATCATCCGCAAGTGGTCAGCAAATCTTATCCCCATTATTGGGACCACTTGAAAGAAGCGGGATTTGAAATTACGGCTTTATGATTATCATTTACATTCTTATAGCCCTTGCCGCCGCGGCCGTCATTGCTTTCGTGACCGGCAGTTTGCGCAACCGCTCACTGAAAAAGAAACTGGCACAAGGCGAAATCAGCGAAATGCCGACCGTGGTACAACCGCCACAGGAATGTTGCGGACAGCACGAAGTATGCGAAAAAGAAAGCCTGCTGGCTGCCGTAAGCAAACAAATAGAGTATTACAACGATGAAGAGCTCGACCGTTTCCGGGGAAAGGACGCTTCCACGTACAGCGAGACGGAAACGGACGAGTTCAGAGATATCCTCTACACGATGCGCGACGACGAAGTGGCCGGATGGGTGCGCAGCCTGCAACTGCGCGGCGTTCCCCTGCCCGACGCATTGAAAGACGAAGTATTCCTTATTATCGGAGAAAGGAGATTCGACCACGCATGAGCATCCTGTCTTACACTTTCTTCCAGAATGCCCTGTTGGGCAGTCTGTTGGCCAGTATCCTTTGCGGGCTGATAGGCACTTATATCGTTGCACGGCGGTTGGTTTTCATCAGCGGCGGCATCACCCACGCCTCGTTCGGCGGTATCGGTATTGGAGTTTACCTCGGATTTTCCCCCATACTCTCTGCAGCCGTATTTTCCGTATTGTCCGCCTGCGGCATACAATGGTTCAGCCACCGCCGCGACATGCGCGAAGATTCGGCTATCGCCATTTTCTGGACTTTAGGCACGAGCATCGGCATCATTTGCAGTTTCTTGGCACCGGGCTTCACCCCGGAGCTGTCCTCCTATCTGTTCGGCAACATATTGACCGTGACACCCTCGGACCTTTATTTGTTAGGCATATTGGCACTCATCGCCATTGTGACTTTCACATGCTTCCTTCGTCCGCTCGTTTCCATGGCTTTCGATGCCGAATTCGCCCGTTCGCAACGCCTTCCGGTCATCACGGTGGAATATCTGATGATGGCCTTCATCGCACTGACTATTGTAGCCTGCCTGCGTATGGTGGGCATCGTGTTGGTCATTTCCCTACTGACCATCCCTCAAGTAACGGCCAATATTTTCACGCATAGTTTCAAACGTATGGCACTGCTCTCCATCGTGACAGGTTACAGCGGCTGTCTGGGCGGCCTTTACCTGTCGTACCATTACAATATACCGTCGGGCGCCTCCATCATTTTCGTCTCCATACTCATCTATTTGGTATGCAAAGGAATTTCATGGTCGATTATTCGATGGAGAAGGCAATAAAATACATGTTTTTCAGTTATCTAACTGTGTAAAGAACGCATTGGGAAAAAGGATTCTACATATCATCACCTCCGGACTCGTCCTCCTGTCCGTCCTGACGGCGTGTTCCACGAAAAAGAACACGTCGGGCACCCGTTTTTACCATGCCATGACGGCACGGTTCAATACGTACTTTAACGGGTCGGAGGCCTTCAAAGAAGGAGTCCTCGAACAACAAAAAGGACATAAGGACAATTACACGACCTTATTGCCCATGTATGCCGTGCGAAATAAGTCTACGGCAGCCATGGGAAAGTCCAACTTCGAGACCGCCATCGAAAAATGCGAGAAAGCCATCAAGCTGCACTCCATAAAGGCGCGACCGAAATCGAACGTCAACAAGCGGAAAACGGCCAAGGAAAAAGCGTATATGGCCCGTAAGGAGTTCAACCCATTCTTGCGGCACGCCTGGCTGCTCATGGGGAAAGCCCAATTCCAGCAGGGCAATTTCATCGAAGCGGCCTCCACGTTCAATTATATCAGCGGGCTGTATGCCGGACAGCCTGAAATCGTGTCCGTAGCCCGGGCCTATCTGGCCCGTTGCTACGTAGAACTGGAATGGCCTTACGATGCCGAGGATGTCTTTCATAAAATACAACGTGACAGTATCGGAAGTGAAGGAAAACGGGAATTCAACGCTTCATACGCCGATTACCTCATCTTCGTGAAACAATATAAAGAGGCTATTCCTTATTTGCAAAAAGCCGTCAAGAAGGAAAAAAGCAAACTGCAACGTGCACGCCTGAACTTCCTGCTGGGACAGTTGTACCACGAAACGGGAAACAAAGCAGAAGCCTACAAGGCCTTGCGGCGTGTCATACGTGCCAATCCTCCATACGAATTGTCTTTCAACGCCCGTATCCTGCAAACCGAGGCCATGGCCAGCGGAAACCACAATAAAATGGTGAAGAAATTGCGACGCATGGCCAAGAACAAGAAAAACAAGGACTATCAGGACCAGATTTATTATGCCATCGGCAATATCTATCTGGCCAACCGGGATACCGCCCGGTGTATCGGGGCATACGAAACCGGTGCCAAAGAAAGTACACAGAACGGCATTGCCAAAGCCATGGTATTGTTGCGTCTGGGTGAGATTTATTGGGACAAGGAGGACTATATCAACGCACAACGCTGTTACGCCGAACTGGTCGGCATATTGGACAAAGAAAACGAAGCTTACAAAGAGGCGGAACGCCGCTCAGGCATCCTGACCGAACTGGAACCTCATTTGTCGGCCGTCAAACTGCAAGACAGCCTGCAATGGTTGGCCAAGTTGCCCGAAAACGAACGTAACGAGGCCATCGACAAAGTCATCGAGGCCTTGAAGAAGCAAGAGAAAGAAGAAGCACGCAAGGCCATGCAGGCCGAAATGGCTGCCAATATGCCCAAAACTCCGACAGCCACATCCACCCTGCCTACGGGAAACCGCGGGGCGCAGGCGGGAGCTTCCGGACAAACCGGCACGTGGTATTTCTATAACCCGTCGGTCGTGGCCCAAGGCAAACGTCAGTTCCAACGTACGTGGGGCAAACGCCCGTTGGAAGACAACTGGCGGAGAAGCCATAAGAACGAGGACCGCACGGAAGATTTCGGAGAATATGACTACAGCGAAGAGAGCGACAGCCTGATGGCGGCACAAGCCGACAGCATCGCCTTGGCCGACAGCATTGCCGAAGCCCAGGAGCGTATGGCCGACTCATTGGCCAGCGACCCGCACAATCGGGAATATTACCTGCAACAAATCCCGTTCACGGAAGAGCAGTTGCAAGCCTCCAACGACATCCTGCGCGACGCGCTTTATCAGGCCGGCATCCTGGAAATGGAGAGACTGGAAAATTTCGGTTTGGCACGGCGTACCCTGTTGCGTCTTATCGAAACGTTCCCGGCCGTAGCCGACAAAGACAACGTGTACTACCATCTATTCCTTATCAACGGCCGACTGAATGACATGGCCGAAGCCGAACAGTATAAACAGCGGCTCATCGAGGAGTTCCCGGACAGCCGGTATGCCATCATGCTGGCCAACCCCAAATACGAGCTTTACGCAAGGCAGGGCAAGCACATAGAGGATTCTCTATATGCCGCCACATACGAAGCTTACGGCAAGAACGAATATGAGGAAGTGTTCCGCAATTATTCCATTTCGACTTCGGATTTCCCGGAGGGGGCACACCGTGCTAAATTCATGTTCATACAAGCCATGAGCCAACTGTACGGCGGAGAACGGGACAGCTTCTTGGTCACGTTGAAACAAGTCATTGAGAAATATCCGAAAGACGAAGTAACGGAAATCGCACAAAGCATCGTGAAAGGCATTCAGGAAGGCCGGTCGCTGACCGACGGGAAATACGCGGCAAGCGACATCTGGAGCCGGCGTTCGCTGACGGCTCTGCAAGACTCCACAGCCGAAGCGCAGCAATTAAGCGACGAACGCCTCAGCAACTTCGTGTTCCTGTTGGCCTATCCGGAAAACAGTCTGGACGAGGATCAACTGTTATATGAGATGGCCCTGTATAATTTCACCAGTTTTATGGTACGCAATTTCGACATCGACATCGTGAAGGCCGACGGACTGGCACAAATGCGTGTCAGCGGTTTCCTCAGCTACGACGAGGCACACGCTTACGCCCAAAAGCTGTATGCCGATCCGCACATGAGTGTCGTGCTTAAAAACATACGTTCCGTCATCATCTCCGAAAGTAACCTGAAGCTGCTGGGCACGGTCTTCAGTTTCGACGATTACAAGAAGTTCTACGATGAGAAGTTCGCACCGCTGCAGGTGCCGGAAGACCTGAGACTGGACGAACCTACTTCCATCGAAATCCGTACGCCGGACGACGAACCGCCTGCCGGAGACGAAGAATACGAAGAAGAGGAGGAAGACACGGACAGCGGTATTATTTTCTAACATACGAAACCATTACAATGATGAACAACGGTTTATTACTTTGGGTAGACGATGAAATAGAATTGCTGAAAGCGCATATTCTTTTTCTCGAAAAGAAAGGATACGAGGTAGAAACCGTATCCAACGGGCAGGATGCACTGGACAAGTGCAGCGAAACGACCTACGACCTGATTCTGCTGGACGAGAACATGCCCGGCCTGAGCGGGCTGGAAACCTTGTCGCGCATCAAGGAAATCACACCGGTCACGCCGGTGGTCATGGTGACGAAGAGCGAAGAGGAGAATATCATGGACCAGGCCATCGGCTCCAAAATTGCCGACTATCTCATCAAGCCCGTCAACCCCACGCAAATCCTCCTGACCCTGAAAAAGAACATCCATAAGAAAGAAATCGTCACGGAGGTGGCTCAAAACGCCTATCAACAGAATTTCGGCAAGATTGGCATGCAAATCAATGACTCATTGACGTTCGAGGACTGGAAAGAGGTGTACAAACGATTGGTATACTGGGAACTGGAGCTGTCCGAGACCGACAGCAACATGGACGAAATGTTGGGCATGCAGAAAACGGAAGCCAACCTGGCTTTTGCCAAATTCATACGCAAACACTACGAAGACTGGATTGCCCACCCCGAAGACCGCCCGCTAATGAGTCCGGATATCTTCAAAACCAAAATATTCCCCCTGCTGAATCAAGGGGAAAAGGTGTTTCTCATCGTTCTGGACAACTTCCGTTACGACCAATGGCGGACACTCAGTACGGAACTGGCGGATATGTTCCTCATCGACGAAGATATTTATTGCAGCATCTTGCCCACAGCCACACAATATGCGCGCAACGCCATCTTTTCCGGTCTGATGCCGGACAAAATCGCCCAAATGTACCCGGATCTCTGGGTGGACGAAGACGAAGAAGAGGGCAAGAACCTGAACGAAGGTCCTCTCATCCAGACCCAATTGGACCGTTACCGCCGTAAGAATACATTCAGTTATCATAAAATCAATGATTCGACTACGGCCGATAAACTTATCGGCCAGTTCAAACAGTTGGAAAAATATGACTTGAACGTCATTGTGCTCAACTTTATCGACATGCTTTCCCATGCTCGTACGGAATCGAAAATGGTGCGTGAACTGGCTTCCAACGAGGCAGCCTATCGTAGCATCACCCAAAGCTGGTTCCGGCATTCTGCCGTGAAAGACCTGTTCAAAGCCCTGGCCGCAAGCGACTACAAAATCATCGTCACGACCGACCACGGCAGTATCCGCGTGAAGTCACCGGTCAAAGTCATCGGGGACAAGAACACGAACACGAACTTGCGCTACAAACTGGGGAAGAATCTGAAATACAACCCCAAAGAAGTCTTTGAAATCAAAGACCCACGTAAAGTCCTGCTCCCGGCTCCCAACCTGAGTACGGCCTACATCTTTGCTTCGGGCGACAATTTCTTTGCCTATCCCAATAATTACAATTATTATGTGTCTTACTATCGCGACACATTCCAACACGGCGGCATCTCTATGGAGGAAATGCTCATACCGCTGATAACCCTGCAAAGCAAGAAACGAAATTAAAAACAAAAAGCTATATGGAGATTAGAATAGACTCTTTAGACCACATCCACGAGGCTGCCCGGGAATTCATCGCAGCCATGGGCGACAACACCGTCTTTGCCATGTACGGCAAGATGGGCGCTGGAAAAACTACTTTCACCAAAGCCGTATGCGAATGCCTCGGCGTGGAGGACGTCATCAACTCGCCCACCTTCGCCATCGTCAATGAATACCGTTCGGACAGCGGCGAACTGATTTACCATTTCGACTTCTACCGTATCAAAAAACTGGAAGAAGTGTACGACATGGGCTACGAAGACTATTTTTACAGCGGTGCGCTTTGCTTCATCGAATGGCCGGAACTGGTGGAAGAACTTCTTCCGGGTAATACGGTGAAAGTAACCATCGAAGAAAACGAAGACGGTTCACGCACAGTGAGCTTCTAAAAGTTTGAAAAGTTCATAATAAAGGAAAAAATAATAGATATTTTCCTTTGAGTTATCAAAAAGAATGCCTATATTTGCAACATAGCAGAAAAGAACAAGGAACAGTAGTTTCAATATGCTGTGAATGTTCTTTCATAAACCTTAATTATGTAAAAATATACTTTCTCATATCAATATGGGAAATGCCCCTGATGTAATAGGGCGTGGAAGTGATTCCGCGCCCTATTTTTATGCCAGCCCTACATCACAACTTCCGTAAAATCAAGGTTCACGCCCTTCAGGCCATCTAATAATCAACCTATTACGGTGAAGGCTTTACATTTTAGGATTCACACGGAGTTCTGCAGTTGAGAAAATATTTAGGGGGTATATAAATGTAGCCGTGAACCAACCGGTGAAGCCCATGTGAAGGCTTTCGACCAACAGGGTTCACCGCAACAGACTGATTCTTAGACAGCCTGAAGGAAGCGAACCTTTTTTAGAATAAACATATTGTATATGGAAGTAGATACCTCTGCCCCGTCGGCCTTAGCCTTATCTTCCGCTCACAGCAAAACAAAAAATCATTTGTAGCACATCGGAAAACCGTTTGGCGGTTGTTTCTACAGTGACCTCACAATTCCTTGGGGCATTTTTCATAAGGTACTTTCATAAGATATAGTTTTTACACTTATCCGAAGCTTTAGATACAAACACGTCAAGATGGGCACTATTTTGCGTCAAAAACAAGTTATCATGCTATTTTTTAAGAAAATATTTGCAATTTATTTAAGATTCAAATACATTTGCTATAAACTTTGAGAGGGAGAATCTCGCAAAGAAGAATTAATCATATACCATGAAGAAAATTATTCCCGTATTGACGTTTGTAATACTCTTTTGCAACTGTTCTAACAAGAAGAAAAACGGGAACTTTTACGTTCCCACCAATTCTCAAACCAGTATAAGCATTTCTAAGCTATCTTTTGACAGCATTCCGTTAGACTCGATAACTACATCGTATGTAATTGAATCGAACCTACATGACAGTTCTATTTATGTCATGGATAGATTTTTCTGTACCTTGTACACCTTTGACCTAAATGGACATTTTAAGTTTAAAAAATTAGGAAGCGGACATGCAAAAGGTGAGATTCCAGTAGGACGGATTGCCACACACACATTCCTAAACAATGGAAATTTGTTTATTTTGGATTATAATTGCGTGTATCGGCAATATGATAAAGATATCCTTTTAAGTGATTTCTTTAAAATCAGATACGACCGAAGCAAAAGGACTAAAGATAAGGAAGAGTTTTATCAAAATCCCATTGAATATACCCAGTTTTATGAAGACATGGTTTGTCGCTCGTATAAAAACAATGTCTATTTCAACGCACGTGCATCATCTAACGAATGCTGCTATGTTAATAATACGGCACAACATCTTAAAAACAATTCAAACATTTTGGAGGTTAAACTTGACAACCAAGATTTTGGTCGTTTGCTTGCTACAGGCTTTCCACCAAGTTATCAGGAAAACAGCCTCCAAAAAGCCATACTTTGTTCTGTGAATTATGACATAGACCAAAACGGAAACTTCTATGTCACATACGAGGCAGACAGTCTGATTCGTCAATATGATAACGACTACAATGAATTAAAATGTTTTGGATATGCAGGAATAGACATGGATTTGAATTACAAAACGATTACCACACTTGAAGAATCCCGCAAGAATTGGCGAAATGAAAGACTGACCAAAGGTTACTACAACTGGTTGGAATATGTGGACGAAACCGGATTACTCTTCCGTTCCTATCAAAAAGGAGAAACACGTTCAACTGACGGATTGCAAATTTATAAGGATGGTGTTTTAATTGGAGATGTAAGCGTACCCAAAGGACTAAAGGTCATGGGATATATTGCACCTTACTATTATTCATACGTCATTCCGAACGAAGAAAAAGAATTTATGTATCTATACCGCTTCAAGTTATGAAACGACAAAATAGTATTTGGATTTGGTTCGCATTAATAGGGTGTGTTTGGGGATTCTACTTTTTTGGAAACAGAGTTCCCATCAAAAGCCTCTGCGTACCCAACATGAAATGCCGAAAGAACAACCTTTGACTGAACTTAAAATAAAAGAGAAAGTCATCAAACTCAAATCAGTAAAAGCCAACTGAATTATATAAAATTAGGTTTTGTAATCCATGTAAATGAATGAAAGCGGAAAAGTTATATATCACACTTTGTTTTTAGGAATCATCTTCCTCATCTCCGGATGGTTCAAAGGCATTGCCCCTTACGGCACGGCCCTCCCTGTACATTCCGCCTTGTTCCTTCCCCTATGAATTTTCTGCCCTATAACCAGGGAACAAACCTTGACGGGCATCCCGACTTTGCCGTCTTCAACAGATAATACAAAGAAATAACGGATTCGTTACATATATAAAGGTGTATTCGCCCTACTACTCATTCAACAAAATTAGTATCTATCCACTGTAAAACAACATTTAGAATGCATTTCTACTGCGTCCTTCCAGTTTCTTAAAACATCTCTCAAAAGGTACTTTTATAAGATGTTATTCTTACACTCATCTGACTATTTTGAATACAAATTCGTCAAGACAGGCATTCTTTTGCGTCAAAAACACATCCAACCTTAATTTTTATATTGAAAAATTTGCAGTTTGCTTTAAAATCACATAAATTTGCAACAACACTTTAGAAGATGGTATCACAGAGACACTAAATTATTAATAAATAAAAACCATTTTGAATATGAAAAAGAAAACTTTTTTGGTATCCTTGGTTTGTACAATAATAATTGGTACAACTGGATACATCGGGTATCAAACTTATGAGAAAAACAAGGTCACGAGTGAAAGTAAATTGTTTCTTGAAAATATAGAAGCTTTGGCAGATATTGAAAGCTATAAAGCATGGGAGGTTATTTCGTCTCCATGCCCTCCCCCTATTGAATATAAAAAATCCGTAACCTGTAAACGAGTCGGAGATGCCGATGACTGCATGCCGAGTGATTGCTAATTTTTATAATTGCAGGCTTCTGAAATAGATTAAGAGCCTGCATTTTGTTTATCATTATCACATACAATACCATGTATATACGTAATTTTTCATTGGGGATTTGTTTATCCTTATTTATTTTATTCTCTTGCATACGAAAAGAAGAGAATTATAAAACTATTAAAATAACCAACACTGAGTTTTCTGATTGGTCTTCTTTAATAAAGATAAATAATATTGTTCCTTTGGGGAGCGAATCGGATTCTGTATTTTTGTCTCTTGCCCAAAAGTGTATAATAGGAACTAATCGTATACTTTTTTGGGACTACAAAGCTAAAATTGTTTATGTATTTAATCACAAAGGGGATTTTTTATTCACGGCAGGAAAAAGAGGGAATGCCAAAAATGAATATATTGATTTACGCGATGTAAATTTTAATAAAGACGAATCACATATAGAAATATTAGATCTTAGTGGCATCAAGGTTTATAATTCAGAAAACGGAAGTTTCATTTGTAAAAGAGAATTTGATGATATAGACATGGGCAGTTTTTACAGTTTCATGCCTTATGATAAAAAAACGTATTTGCTTTTTTCTACAAATAAAGATTATAGCATTTACCAATTAAAAAATCTTGATGTTTTAACAGGATTAAGAGAACGTAAAGGATATCAATTAGTTTATAGCCGCTTTCTTTATACTAATACAGACTATATAGTATATCCGGATTATGGGCAATTCAAAGTAGATTATTATGAAGACGAGCAATTAAAACCAAAATATTATATTGACTTTAATGGCCAAAACCTACCCGAAGAATATTTACCTAAGAACTATGATAAATTTAATAAGACTGACAATATGCAATCCTATTTCAAGTCCATTTTATCTATTCAAGAAAGTCCGGACTATTTATATTTAAGAGCAGTAGGGCCATCACAAATTTATTATGATGTATTTTATAACAAAAAGAACGAACAAGCATACGCAGGTCCATCAGATAAAAATACAGGATTAACTGTCATCGGTGTAAAGTCAGATATATTTTACGCCCTAATATATCCGGATTTTGTCACCAAAGAATCATATATCTACAATTTAATAAAAGATTATTTAGATAAAGGTTTTATGAATCCACTATTAGTTACGTTCAAAATACAAGAAAGTCAACCTTAAGAATGCTATGAATAAATTAAGTTTAATAATTGCTTTTATTTTACTTATAGGATGTGGCAAGAGAAGCAGAGTAGAAAATGACATTCAGTTACTTCATTCTCAACCTATAAAGTTACCATTAAACAAAATGATTTGTTTAAAAGATGGCCAAGATACTACGGTAAAAGAGAATAGTAATGCTACATTGAAACAAGTTGTATTTATTGATAGTACATTATGCTCTTCATGCATGTGGAAGGATTTAGTAAAATGGAATCCCGTCATATATGATATAAAACAATATAATAATAAGATTGGTATTTATTTCATATTTCAACCTCTTTCTTTTAAAAGAGAGGAATTACGTTTAGCCATGAGAACAAAGAAAGGTGTAGATAGTCATGTTTATATAGATACAACAAATGTTTTTTTAGCAAAAAACAGTAATATTTCCAAATCATCATGGCTACATACATTTTTATTGGATGAACAAAATAATGTCATATTGGTGGGGGATCCGACAAACAATTCACGTATTAGAAAATTATTTTGGCGCATCGTAAAAGAGAAATTAGGAGAACCGAAGGATTCAGTGGGGCGATAAACATTATCGCTCCCACCTTTATTGTAGACAACCATGCTTAAAAAACACCATAGTTCACACCTGCTTCCCGCCCTCTTAGGAATCATCTTCCTCATCTCCGGATGGCTCAAAGGCGTTGACCCTTATGGCACGTCCTTGCAGATGGAGGAATACTTCCGAGTATGGGGTATGGACGGTGCGTGGTGTAAATACAGCATGGTATGGGCGATAGTTCTTTGCGCAGGAGAGTTGTTTTTAGGACTGCTACTGGTATTCGGCATTTTCCATAAACTGATAGCTTGGGCGGTATGTCTCCTGATGGCCTTCTTTACGGTCGTCACCGGAGACTTGGCTTTTACGGCAGCAGGCACCGCTATTCAGGACTGTGGATGCTTCGGCGAAGCCTTTAAAATCAGCCATGAAGCCACATTCTTCAAAAATCTCCTGCTATTGGTTTTGACCATTGGAAATATTCTTGCCGTACGCCACGAAAGGCTTTTCCCGAAACATGGGGTTGGAAAATGGACAGCTTTAGCCTGCCTCATTTTCGCTACGGCCATCCCTGTACATTCCGCCTTGTTCCTTCCCCCTGCGGATTTCCTGCCCTATAACCGGGGAACAAACCTCGATGGGCATCCCGACTTTGCCGTCTTCAACAGACAATACGAAGAAGTAACGGATTCGTTGCTCAACCTGTCGGGAAGCAAACCATTAGCCATCATTACGACAAGGAAAGAACTGATGGCGGAAGATTGGAAGAAACTGAAGACGTTCAGTACCTTGGCGAAGCAAGGAGACATTGCCCTTTGCCTCATGTCTCTCCCCGAACAGAACAAAAGAAACACAATGGAAATCTATTATACTGATGAAGTGACCCTGAAATCCATACTCCGCAGCGAAAAAGGTGTCCTCATCGTGGAAAACAGTATCATCCGTGCCAAATGGAACCTGGACACTTATCCGACTAAACTTATACGCCATGCCACGAGGCTTAAGCAACTCGCCGCATGGAACAGTTGGGTCGCATACCGGTATGGCTTCTGCTTGTTGGCCGGGTTCCTCCTCATCGCATGGATAAGGAAAAAAGAAAAACAAGCCCCGCAAGGATGAAAACGGGAGATTACATTTATAAAGGTATATTCGCCCTGAGCCTTTTGTGTGTGGCCGCCGTGTTGGCCGTAGGCATACACTACGGTTGGCGTGCCTTCGTGGCAGACACCTTTATCGTGCCGTCGGACTCCATGCAACCCACCCTGATGCCGGGCGACAAGGTAAAAGTGGACAAACTAATCTTTGGGGCTCGGATATACAAATCCCTTGACTTCACGGACGGTAGGTTGGAATGTTGGCGCACAAGGGGACGGCGCGGACTGCGCCCGAACGACATCATCGTCTTCAATTACCCTATCAACGACGGAAAAATAGGATTCAAAATCAACTATGTGTATGTGAAACGGTGTGTGGCCCTGCCGGGCGACACCATCTCGTTCGTACACAGCCGCCCCGTCAACAACAACTACCACGGCACGATAGGCGTGCCCGACATGCAGCAACAATTGGAAAGCATACCCGATGACCAACTGCCGTGGGGCGTGATGTGGCCGATATTGACGGGCGACCCGCGCTTGGGATGGAGTGCAAAAAACATGGGACCGCTCTACGTGCCACGATGCGGCGACATCATCCGGATGGACGACTGGCGCAAGGCGGACATTTACCGTCCGGCCATCGAGTTCGAAACCCGTAAACCACTCACATGGGACGGGGAATGGAACGTTTGCCTATCCGGAGAGAAGCCCCTGCCCTACTACCGGTTCCAAAAGAATTACTACTTCGTATGCGGAGACCATGCCGCCAACTCCCGGGATTCGCGTTACTGGGGCTTCGTGCCGGAAGAATACATCGTGGGCGTGGTATCGGAAGTGGTGGAATCCATAGACCGCACTACCGGACGCGAACGCAAGGAACGTGCCGGACTGAACCTGCTTTATCCCCAATCCACCCAAACTAATGAGAATGAAACGGTATAAGCTGATACGATACGGTATGGCAGCTATCCTGACTGCCATATTGTGCCTTCCGGCTGTATGGCAGACGGTGGCCTACCCATCTGTTTCCGACGTATGGTGTTACGGGATGGTGGCCATGTTGTCCATACCGGCTTTCTGTGCTTCCCTTCGGGCACGGCAGTGGCCAAGACCGCACGCCTTGGATGCCATCGTCCTGCTATGGGCACTTTACATGGCCTGCAACTATTGGCTCCTCTCCCCTTATCCGGCTACGGAGGATTTCCACGAAGCCGAAGCCTTGTGCCTTGCCTATGCGGCCTTGCGCCTCGCCATCCCTTTTTGCGGAAAGGCATTCGGGGCGGTATGGACAACGGGGCTATGCTTAGCCGGACTTTACCAAATCTATACCGGAATCGCCCAACTGGCCGGTTGGGAACCTTCCCATCACTACCGCTATGCCCTGACGGGTACCTTCTTCAATCCCGGCCCGTACGCCATTCTGGTAGCCATTGCGCTAACCGTAGCCGCCGCATGGCTGTACAACCATAAAGGAGCATGGACAGGATTGTCCCGACCAGACAAAATATTCCGTGTGACCGTATACGCCATGTGGGTAACCGGACTGCCTGTGTTGGCCGCCACATGGATCCGCACGGCATGGGTGGCCCTGGCAGTAGCCCTTACCGTCATGCTATGGCGTGGCCACCGCCGCATGGTACTTGGAGGGTTGGCCGTAGCCGCCTGCCTCGGCGTATGCGCTTATGCCATGAAACAAAATTCAGCCGACGGCCGCCTGCTGATGACCATCGTAGCCGGAAAGGCATGGACGGCAGAATGGCTGACAGGACACGGACTGGGCGGTTTCGCCCATGCCTACGGTAAAGCACAAGCCGCGTTCTTCACCGGGCATCCGGACTCCCCGCTGCTGTCCGTAGCCGGAAGTCCGGAATATGCCTTTAACGGTCTGGCTGGAGTGAGCGTGGAGCAAGGCTTCATCGGCATGGCTTGTGCGCTCACGATTACTTCGTGGACGGCTTTTATCCTTGTGCGGAAACGCGAGGCATCGGCCTGTGGCTATATAGCCCTGCTCGTGGCCTCAATGTTTTCCTATCCGTTTTCATTATGGCCGTTCCGCCTGTGGGCTACAGGATGGGTGGCCTACGCCGTAAGCCTGCAAGCCGGAACCGGCACGGGGGCAGCCTGGTGGAAAAAAGCCTCAGGAGCCGCCATGGCCATACTGTTGGCCGTGCCTTCCGTTTGGTGGACGGCAGAAACAAAAACACGGGTGGAAGCCTACGGGGAATACCGTGCCCTCTCCGGCATACAAGATGCCGCTTTCGTAGATGATTTCCGAAAGAATTACGACCGGTTGAAAGACCGTCCCGAGTACCTGTTCACCTACGGCAAAGCCTTACGCGAACTGGAACGGTATAATGACAGCAACGCTGCCCTGCGGCAAGGCACACGCGTAAGCTGTGACCCGATGTTCCATGTCATGATGGGGAACAACTACCTTGACTTGGGGGCGCCCCGTGAGGCTGAAACGGCCTACCGCAAGGCTTTCAGCCTATTGCCAAACCGCGTCTATCCCCTCTACCGCCTCATGAAGCTGTACGAAGCCACGGGGAAGAACGAAAAGGCACGGGACATGGCACGACGGATAACCGCCTTCCGTGCCAAGGTGGATTCACCTGCCGTACGGAAAATGAAAGAAGAAGCGGAAGATTTGCTTCAACAAACCCACGTTCAAAAACCACAAAGAAAAAACGAAGCCTTATGAGAAGATACATCCTTTTTGCGGCCATCGCATGCGGCATGATATTCTCGGCCTGCAACCGCACGCACGACACCCTGCTCGAAGAAGCCCTGGAAATGGCCGGGAAAAACCGCACGGAATTGGAAAAGGTTCTGGCACACTATGCCGGAGACTCCCTGAAACTGGAAGCAGCCAAATACCTCATCCGACACATGCCGGGACATTACTCGCAAGCCGATACAACGCTACTCATACCATATTATGACGCCGTGGATTCCCTGCTTACGGCCATGAAGGACACTACGGACAAATGGGTGGTACGGGACTCTCTGGTAGCCCTCAGCCGGAGGTTCGGGCAAGTGCTCACCCCTAAAGTACAGGACGTGAAGATCGTCACCGCCGACTTCCTCATCCAAAACATAGACAGTGCATTCGTACAATGGAGGGAAGGACCATGGGCACGCCATTTGGACTTTGAGGATTTTTGTGAATACTTGTTACCTTACAAGGTTGAGGAACTTCAGCCCTTGGACGACTGGCGTACGCATCTGCGTTCGTTCCACCCCGACCATCTCGACGAACTGGCCTATTGCGACCTATACCGGAATTCTGCCCTACAAGCAGGTATCAAGCTAAACGACAATTTGTGGTATTACATGAAACCGGGCATCACGGACGAAACCATCCAACTGCCCGTCTACCGTTGGCGCACGCGACTGAGGCTTCCCATCGGGACTTGTGCGGATTATGGAAACATAGCCACTTCCGTGTTCCGAAGCCAAGGCATTCCCGTAGTAATGGACTTCACACCACAATGGGCTTTCCGGAGCTTGGGACATTCCTGGAACGTCCTGCTGGCCGAAGACGGCAAGCGTATGCCTTTCAGTGGCGTGTGCTCCAATCCCGGACAACCTCACAAGTTGGGCGAACGCATGCCCAAAGTGTTCAGACGCACCTACGCCATGCACCCGGAACTACGCCGGATGCTCCAAAACGAGGAATACGTGCCGGACGTATTCCGTAACCCGTTCATCAAGGACGTGACGGAGGAATACATGGACTGCCGGGATGCGGTAATCCATACCACTGAGGGGGAAGAAGGGCATTACGCCTTCCTTACCGTGTTTGACAACAAGGAATGGGTGCCGGTGGACTTTGCCCGGATGGAAGAGGGAAAAGTCATATTCCATAAAGTGGGGATGAACACGGTCTACCTTCCCGTATGCTATGAGAAAGGAGGAAAAATGAAACCTTTGGCCGCCCCGTTCCTTTTTGCCTACGGGGGCAAGGTGCATCCGATTGTGGCCGACACAACGTACCGAGCTGACCTCGTACTGTGGCGCAAATATCCCGTCCTACCTCATGTCCAAGAGGTCATCATGCGTATCGACAGCGGGGAGTTCCAAGCCTCCAACGATGCCCGTTTCAAGGAGAAAACCGTACTCCATCGCGTGACGGACTGTTCGGCCACCGGAAAGGAAATCCTGCTGTCCGACACCGTACGCCCTTACCGTTATTGGCGCTTCTACCAGCCTAAGGAAGGCTCGTACTGCAACATTGCCGACATTCGTTTTTATGAAAGAGGAAGCCACAAGCCCGTTAAAGGCAAAATCATTGGCACGGACGGTCATTGGGAAGGGAATCCGAAAGGTACGAAGGACAAAGTCTTCGACGACGACCTGCTTACGTTTTTCGATGCGCCGCTCTCTGCCAGGGCATGGGTCGGCATGGACTTCGGCCGCCCCACGGCCTTGGAACGCATCGTCTACACCGCACGGGGCGACGGTAATACGATAGACATCGGCGATACTTACGAACTGTTCTACTGGAACGGACAGGAATGGACTTCTTTGGGCAAACAGGAAGCCGCGAACATCTATCTACGATTCCGCAACGTCCCAACCGGTGGGCTGTACTGGTTGCGCGACCTGTCAAAAGGAAAGGAAGAACGTATCTTCACTTATGAACAGGGGAGACAGGTATGGTGGTGACAAAACATCTTACTTTACCGAACCAAGAAACAATCCGCTAATTTACAACCGGATACAAAACAAAAATCAATCTCCGCAGAACGGAAAATCGTTCGGCTGAGATTGATTTTCCAATCGGCTGAGAAACGTTTTCAGTTCTGCGGAGGTTGATTTTCCAAATGGAGCAACGGTAGTTTTGTCTTACATTTTTTACAGAATCGAACCGCTGCCGTCATAAACTTATAAATCAGGATTAATCCTCCTCACCGAAAGATTCCCCGTATTCCAACTCGCCCTGGACCACCCACAAGATATCCTCAGCCGCAAAGTCGCCCATCTTGTCTTTACGGGCCTGGCTGATGACGTAATCCACTATTTTGTCCTGGTCGATTTCTATATAGCCGTCCTTGTCGGGTGCCGCATCCAGAATACCGCTATTGGCATAGTACTCCACGATGACATCCAGAAAGTAATAAAGCTCTTCGTCCGTAAACTTGTCTTTTACTTCTTGCGGCAAGTAATGTTTGATGAACTCCACCGTGCGTGCATCGTCTTCAGCATCTTGCAGGAGTTCCTGTTCCAAACTGTCCATAACTTATATCTTTAAAGGATGGCCTTCAGCTTTTCCTCGAAAGTACTCTTCGGAGCCGCACCGACTTGTTTGTCCACCACTTCACCGTTTTTAATGAAGATCACAGTAGGCACGTTGCGCACACCGAAACGCATGGCCAAGCCGTCGTTTTCCTCCACATCGCACTTGCCGATGACAGCTTGTTCCTTATATTCTTCTGCCAACGCCTCGATATCCGGTCCGATTTTCTTGCACGGGCCACACCATGTCGCCCAGAAATCTACCACCACAGGCTTACCTGAAGCCAACAACTCTTCAAAATTTGAATCTGTAATTGCTAATGCCATTGTATTATTCCTTTTAATCGTTTGTTATTACTGACAAATATACTAATTTATTTTATATGACAGGACGGGTTTGCTTTGAATATAAGAAATTAAATCCTTTTTAACTGACACTTTCGCCAACTTGGATTGCATCGTCAGGTTCATCTGTCCCAACGGGTCGAGAATGTGGAAATAAAGGTCGGTATTACCGGGACACTCCTTCACGATGTCGGAAAGCGAAAGCACGATATCCTCATCCAACGCATCCAAAGCCACGGATATCGTAATCCTTTCCACCAGAGTGTCTTTCACATCTGCCAGAAAATCAATGCGCCCGATACGGAAATCCAGTTTGGAAGGATCCCATTGCCGGGGCTGGCATTTAGCCGTAATATAGAGCGTATTCCCCACATCCATATATGAGCCCCATGTAGGCCAATCCTGTCCGAACAAAGCCAGCTCGTATGCTCCCGTGAAATCCTCCATCGTCACGATGCCATACGGCTTACCTGTCTTGGAGATACCCTTCCGTACGGCCGTGACCATGCCGCCCAGCGTGAGGTCCATATTGACAAACTGTTCCAAATCTTTCAAATCCGCCATGTGCACGTTGCACACATTTTGAAGTATGACGGCATAATCGTCCAACGGATGGGCGGACAGATAAATGCCGACCAAGTCGCGCTCCTTGTTCAAACGCTCCAACGAACTCCACGGTTCGGCCTGCGGCACTTCCGGCGTGGCGATTTCCACCATGTCCATATCCCCGAAAAGTGAATTCTGCACGGCATCCTTGTCGGTCTGGTAGCGCGAGCCGTAACGTGCCAACTGGTCGATAAAGCTTTCCCCTTTGGCATTCACGCCGAAATACTGTTCGCGGGTGATGCCGTCGAAACAATCGAAAGCCCCCGAAAGCACCAGGCTTTCCAGGTTATTCCGTTTCACGGCTCCGCTCGGCACACGTTGAATGAAGTCAAAAATGTTCTTATAAGGCCCGTGGGCTTCCCTTTCTTTCACGATGGCGTCCACAGCCGAATCGCCCAAGCCCTTGACGGCCCCCAAGCCGAAACGGATGTTTCCGTCTACGTCCACACTGAACTTCCGGCGGCTGATGTTGACGTCCGGTCCCAAGGTATTGATACCGATACTCTTGCACTCGCTCATCAGCTTTGTGATGTCGGTAATGTTCGCCAAACTTCGACTCATTACGGCCGCCATATACTGGGCGGGGAAATTGGCTTTCAGGTAGGCCGTCTGATAGGCAACCCAAGAGTAGCACGTGGCATGGCTCTTATTGAACGCATACGAGGCAAACTTCTTCCAGTCCGCCCAAATCTTTTCCAGCACTTTCGGGTCGTGGCCATTCTTCTTTCCGCCCTCGATGAACTTGGGATACATGTGATTCAGCTTTTCTATCAGCTTCTTACCCATAGCCTTACGCAATGTATCGCTCTCGCCTCGCGTAAAATCGGCCAACTGACGGGACAGCAACATCACCTGCTCCTGATACACCGTGATGCCGTATGTGTCTTTCAGATACTTCTCCATACACGGTATGTCGTATTCCACCGGTTTACGTCCTTGTTTACGGTCGATAAAGTCGGGTATATAATCCATCGGTCCCGGACGGTAAAGCGCATTCATGGCAATAAGGTCCTCGAAGGTGGAAGGCTGCAATTCGCGCAAATACTTCTGCATGCCGGGGGATTCGAACTGGAACGTCCCGATGGTGCGTCCGTCGCAATACAGACGATAGGTGGCCGGGTCCGTAATGTCCAATGCGTCCACGTCTATTTCCATCCCGAGACTGTCGTAGATGTTGGCCTGGCATTCCTTGATGATGGAGAGAGTCTTCAGTCCCAAAAAGTCCATCTTGATCAATCCCGTGTCTTCAATCACGGAACCTTCGTACTGCGTACAGCGGAGCTTCTCTCCCGTTTCCTTGTCCTCGGCTGTGCTGACCGGCACCCAATCGGACACGTCGTCACGACAGATGATTACACCGCAGGCATGCACGCCCGTGTTCCGCACATTACCCTCCAACATCCGGGCATAACGGATGGTGTCGCGCAACAAAGGATTCGGCGATGCCTCGGCCTGTTGCAACTCCGGAATACACGAGATGGCATTCGGGAGATTCATTTTACGCGACTTGCCGTTTTCGTCGTCCGGCAACTTGTCCGGTATGAGCTTACACAATCCGTTGGAAATGTCCAACGGCAGCTTTTCCACCCGGGCCACATCCTTTATGGCCAGTTTCGTGGCCATCGTACCATAGGTAATGATATGCGCCACTTTCTCTTCACCGTATTTCTGCGTCACCCAACTCAAGACCTTTCCACGTCCGTCATCGTCGAAATCCACGTCGATATCGGGCAATGAAATACGGTCGGGGTTCAGGAAACGCTCAAACAGCAAATCGTATTCAATGGGATCTATCTTCGTGATACCCAAACAATAGGCCACCGCAGAACCGGCCGCCGACCCACGTCCCGGCCCCACGGACACGTTCAACTCGTGACGTGCAGCATTGATATAATCTTGCACGATGAGGAAGTAACCGGGGAAACCCATCGTCTTCATCACGTGCAACTCGAAGTTGATACGTTCCCGTACATGTTCCGGCAGCGGGTCGCCATAAAGCTTGGCCGCCCCGATATAGGTCAGTTCAGCCAGATAATCGGCTTCCAACTTCAAACGGTAAAGCTTGTCACAGCCACCCAGTTTCTTCACTTTCTGTTCGGCGTCCTCGCGGCTGAGCACCACGTTGCCGTTTTCGTCGCGGGTAAACTCTTCAAACAAGTCCTCATCGGTATATTTCTTCCGATAGCCTTCTTCGGTTCCAAATTCTTCCGGAATGGCAAAGTTCGGCATAATCGGCGCATGGTCGATGCTGTAAAACTCCACTTGGTCGCAAATGTCGCAAGTGTTGGCCAATGCCTCCGGCACGTCTGCAAACACTTCATTCATTTCCGCCCGCGTCTTGAACCATTCCTGTTTGGAATAAAGCATACGTTTCGGGTCATCCAAATCACGGTTGGTGCTCAAGCAGATCAAACGGTCGTGTGCTTCGGCATCCTCCTGTTCCACAAAATGGCAGTCGTTCGTACAGACCAACTTCACGTCATATTTACGGGCCAGTTCTATTAATTGCGCATTGGCCCGTTGCTGCAACGGGAAAGTCTCACGGTTGGCCCGTTGGTTCGGATCTTTCACCTCATGGCGCTGAAGTTCCAGATAATAGTTGTCTCCAAACACGCGTTTGTACCACTGTACCGCTTCTTCAGCCCCTTCAAGGTCGCCCGACAGTATTTTCCGGGGAACTTCACCGGCTATACAAGCCGAACAGACAATCAAACCTTCACTGTGTGCCTCCAATTCAAAGCGGTCTGTACGCGGACGCACATAAAAACCGTCTGTCCACGACTTGGAGACCAACTTGACCAAGTTATGATACCCTGTTTCATTTTTAGCCAACACGATTAAATGATACCGCCGGCCGTCCTTCTCTTTTTCCATCTGATCCAGACGACGAGGCGCCACATACATTTCACAACCGAATATCGGTTTGAACAAACGTTTCCGAGCCGCCACCAACTCCACACGAGCCGTGGCCAACTGGTCGGCAATCGGAGGAAACTCCGGTTGCGCCTCCGGCACGAAATTCGCCTCAGCCGGTATCGGCTCGTCATTCGCTTCTGCCCGCCTTCTCAGTTCATCGGCTTCTTTCTGCTTCTTTTTCTGCCCGTCCACCCATTCTTTCAGGGCCGCATCCTCACCGTTCTCCAACAAGGCGATACGCTTCTTCCACATTTTGATGTCCGCATTCGTACCGCTGTTCTTTTTGGTCGTATAATTAAAAAACTCCTTGATGGCCATCATGTTACCATGATCGGTGATGGCCATTCCGCGCATACCGTCTTTCATCGCCTTGTCAACCAAGCGCGACACGCTGGCCTGACCGTCGAGGATGGAATATTGAGTATGCACATGAAGATGTACGAAGTCCTGCATAATAGTTACAATTTGGTAAAACAGAAATTACGGGCTAAAGTTACGCCACATTGAGGAAACCAACAAAAGAAACCTTCGTTTTTTAACATAAAAGACTTTTTAGGGGTCGGCCTTTGAAAAAGAAAGTAGGGAATTTTGCATTTTAACGGAATATAGCTACCTTTGTCCGCTAATACAAGGGGAAAACTCCATGGGACGCAAATTGAATAAATTAAAAAAAATCAGAATACATCGGGAAGGAACGCACACGCTCATCGCAGGTGCAGGGGTGTTGTTGCTGTTCAACGCCTGCCTTTACTATGCTTTTGAATGCAAGCTCCCGTTTTATATTTCTGCAACCGTATGCACGGTCATCTACCTTATCGTAGTCAATTTCTTCCGATGCCCGGTCAGACGTTTCGAAGGGGACACGGAAAACGTTGTCGTAGCTCCGGCCGACGGTAAAATCGTCGTGATAGAAGAGGTGGACGAAAACGAATATTTCCATGACCGCCGACTGATGGTTTCCATATTCATGAGCTTGACCAACGTACATGCCAACTGGATTCCGGTGGACGGAACCGTAAGGCTGGTGGAACACCATGACGGAAACTTTCATAAGGCTTGGCTGCCGAAGGCCAGCATTGAGAATGAACGTTCCACTATCGTCATCGAAACACCGGACGGGGTCTTCATCATGGCCCGGCAGATTGCCGGTGCCATGGCTCGACGCATCGTGACATACGCCCGCGAAGACGAAGACTGTTATATCGACGAACACATGGGATTCATCAAGTTCGGTTCCAGAGTAGACCTTTTCCTTCCGGTCGGGACCAAAGTCAACGTCAAATTGGGGCAAAAGACGGTGGGTAACGAAACCATCATCGCCAAATTATAATAAAATGTTATATGGCAAATATCATCATACGACAGATTCCCAACAGCATTACTTGCTGCAACCTGATTTCCGGTTGTATGGCTACGGGTGCAGCTTTCTACGGTAATTACAGTTGGGCGTTTCTGCTCATTGTCATAGGAGCCGTATTCGATTTCTTCGATGGGATGTCGGCTCGCGTGCTGAAAGTATCCTCCCCCATAGGAAAGGAACTGGATTCGTTGGCAGATGTAGTGACCTTTGGAGTAGCCCCTTCGGCCATGATATTCCATCTGTTCCATCGGGTGGTCTACCCCGACTTCATGGAACCGCTACGCGACGTGATGCCCTATACGGCTTTCCTTATGGCGGCATTTTCGGCTTTGCGATTAGCCAAATTCAATATCGACACGCGGCAAACATCGTCTTTCATCGGCGTACCTACCCCGGCCAACACCTTGTTTTGGGCTTCGCTGATTGTGGGCAATTACGGTTTTTTGGTTTCAGAAAAGTTCAATGCTTTCTTCCTTTTCATGTTCATGTTGCTATCCTGTTTCCTTTTGGTAGCGGAGATTCCCATGTTCGCCCTCAAATTCAAGAACCTTTCCTGGCAAGACAATAAAATTAAGTTTATTTTTATCTTGACTTGTATTCCCATGATTATCTTTCTGGGGTTCAGTTGTTTTGCAGCCATCATCGCATGGTATGTCATTCTTTCCGTCCTGACTTCGCGACAGAAAACACACTGATTCTGGCATGGTTCTTGTTTATAAGTCCGGCAACAAAGCATAAAAAATTATATTTATGACAGGTCCTTTCGGATGTTTATTCGGTTTACTTTTTGCCTTTTTGGCCTTTCTACTCATTATGGTTCTTAATATAGCCAGAAGAGTACGGAACATCATGTCTTCGTTTTCTCCCAAGAACCATAAACAACAGTCTTCATCCGGTAATCCCCACGGACAAACCACGTCGCAAAACCATTCTCAATCCTCGTCCCACGGTTCACACAAAATATTCGATGACAATGAAGGGGAATATGTGGACTACGAGGAAATCAAATAAAAGAAACCTAACGCTTCCCCTTAAAGAAGTCTTTCAGCAAAGCCACGGACTCGTCCGCCATCACACCACTCACCACTTCCGTTCGCGGATGTATGGCTTGCGGTGCAAACATCCTGTATCCTCTTTTTTCATCCGTTGCCCCATAGACCAGGCGTTTCACCTGTGCCCATCCGATAGCTCCCGCACACATCACACACGGTTCCAAGGTTACGTAAAGCGTACATTCGTTCAAATACTTTCCGCCTAAAGCATTGGCAGCCGCCGTAATCACCTGCATCTCGGCATGGGCCGTCACATCCGTCAACGTTTCCGTCAGATTATGTGCACGTGCCAGAATACGGTCGCCGCAAACGACTACGGCCCCTACCGGTATTTCATCCTCTTCATAAGCACGCCGCGCCTCTTCCAGCGCTTTTTTCATGTAAAAAGCATCATCTGCCATATCTTCACAATTTAGTACATGCAAAAGTAAGATTTCTGCAAGGATTCACCAATATTTTTAATAAATTTGCAGCACGGGAATCCAACAAATCGATATGGCCGCGCACAATGAACTGGGAAAAGAGGGGGAACTACTGGCTGCAAATCATCTGCAATCAGAAGGTTATGTCATCCGACACCGGAACTGGAGGTGCGGACACAAGGAATTGGACATCGTGGCCGAAAAAGACGGCACGCTGGTCTTCGTGGAAGTAAAGACCAGAAAAGACGTTTTATTCGGACTCCCCGAAGACGCCGTCACAAACGGGAAAATACGACGCATTGTCAGTTCGGCCGACGCCTACTTGCGCAAATACGCCATCGACCTCCCGGTACGCTTCGACCTTATCACCATCGTAACGGGAGAAAACGGGCTTCCCCGGCTAAGGCATATAGAGGACGCCTTTTACCCGCCGCTATACTGACCTGCAACACGATTAGAATATTTTGAATATGACGCATTCACTTTACATATTGGACGATTCGCCATGGTTTGAATGGATACGACTCCACTCGACAGACTCCACCATCGATTTCCTGAAACACTATCGTCCTGTTTCTCCGAAAGACATGATTCTGGTCACGGCAGACTTCCAGACTGCCGGACGCGGACAAGCCGGCAACTCTTGGGAGTCGGAAGCCGGTAAGAATCTTTTATTCGGCCTGCTCTTCCATCCCCGCGAAGTGGAAGCCAACCGGCAGTTCATCCTGTCCCAGGCCGTGGCACTGTCTATCTGCGAAACGTTGTCTGACTACGCCGAAGACATCCGCATCAAATGGCCGAACGACATCTACTGGAAGGACCGGAAAATCTGTGGCATGCTCATCGAAAACACCTTGGTAGGACGATGTATCGAGAATTGCATCATAGGAGCCGGCATCAATATAAACCAACAAACGTTCTGTAGCGATGCCCCCAATCCGGTCTCGCTCCGACAAATCACGGGAAAAGAACAAGAACCGGTATTCATCTTAGCCGACACCGTCAAACGCTTTAAGGACTATTATCGGAAAATCCAACAAGGCCAAACGGAGGACATCGTCCGTAACTACCGGGAACGACTTTACCGGCACAACGGTTTTCATCTTTACCAAGACGCGGACGGCGTTTTCGAAGCTGAAATCCACGACGTGGAACCCACCGGGCATCTAGTCCTGGCAGACAGGGACGGCACGACACGAAGATATGCCTTCAAGGAAGTAAGCCACCTGATACCGTCGGACACAGCCCCGTCCGCCCAATTCGTACTTTAACCCACCAAAATACTTTATTATGGCTAAATTCAAAAGAATACTCCTCAAACTGAGCGGCGAGAGCCTCATGGGAGAACAACGTTACGGCATCGACGAAAAGCGTCTGGCCGAATATGCGGAACAAATCAAAGAAGTGCACGACATGGGCGTGCAAATCGGCATCGTCATCGGCGGCGGCAACATATTCCGCGGCCTGAGCGGTGCAGGAAAGGGATTCGACCGTGTCAAAGGCGACCAAATGGGCATGTGCGCCACGGTCATCAATTCGCTCGGACTGAGCAGCGCCCTGGGAGCCATCGGCGTAAAAAGCCGCGTGCTGACCGCCATCCGCATGGAGCCTATCGGCGAGTTTTACAGCAAATGGAAAGCCATCGAGTGCATGGAAGCCGGAGAAGTGGTTATCATGAGCGCCGGCACGGGCAACCCTTATTTCACGACCGACACGGGTTCCTCGTTGCGCGGCATTGAAATCGAAGCCGACGTGATGCTTAAAGGGACGCGTGTGGACGGCGTGTACACGGCCGACCCGGAAAAAGACCCCACGGCCACGAAGTTCAGTGAAATCACATACGATGAAATCTACCACAAAGGCCTGAAAGTAATGGACCTCACCGCAACTACGATGTGCAAGGAAAACCATCTGCCCATCTACGTCTTCAACATGGACGTGTACGGCAACCTGAAAAAAGTAATGGAAGGAGAAAACATCGGGACCTTGGTACACAACTGATTCCATATCCGCCCCGAAACGACCGACAAATAAAACGCAATGCCCGTCATGTCACACACATGACGGGCATTTTATACTCCAAGTAACAGCAATCAGTGGGATACAGAATCCGAGAACACGTTAATCACCACCACGCCGGCAATAATCAAAGCCAGCCCCAACACGGCCGGCCAGTCAAGATGCTGTTTGAACACTGCGAAACCGATGACGGCTATCAGCACGATTCCCACGCCCGACCAAATAGCGTATGCAATGCCCACCGGAATGTGTTTCAGCACCAAACTAAGACAATAAAAAGCCGCCGCATACCCGGCTACCGTCACCACCGAAGGCCAAAACTTCGTAAACTGCTCGCTTTGTTTCAGAAAAGAAGTCGCCACCGTTTCAAAAACAATGGCCATCAACAATACCAAATAACTCTTCAGCATATCCCTCTCTTTTTAGAATGAAACTACAAAGATAAGTTTTTAAAAGAAAAAGAGCAAATAAGATGAAAACGAGTAACGTGCCAGAAGAGTTTCCGATAATTCCTCCTCCGTTTTATTGCAGATGAATAAAAAATCCGCTACTTTTGTTTTTTAAAGTATCATAGTATCAATATATCATCTTAACAAAAGAACAGATTATGGCAGATTCAAAGACTATCCTTGACGAAGCGCAGGAGAAAATGGACATGGCGGTAATGTATCTGGACGAAGCCTTGGCGCACATCCGTGCGGGAAAGGCTGACATCCGTTTGCTCGACGGCATCCGTGTGGATTCCTACGGTTCCATGGTACCTATCAATAATGTGGCAGCCGTCAACACGCCCGATGCCCGCAGCATCGCCATCAAGCCGTGGGACAAAAACATGTTCCGCGTCATCGAAAAAGCGATTATAGATTCCGAATTGGGCATCATGCCGGAAAACAACGGTGAAATTATCCGTATCGGTATCCCGCCCTTGACCGAGGAACGCCGCAAACAGTTGGCCAAACAATGTAAGGCCGAATGCGAAACGGCAAAGGTCAGCGTACGCAATGCACGCCGCGATGCCATCGACGCCCTGAAAAAAGCCGTGAAAGACGGTATGGCCGAAGACGAACAAAAGAACTCGGAGGCCAAACTGCAAAAGGTGCACGACAAGTATATCAAACAAATCGATGACTTGTACGCGGCCAAAGACAAAGAAATCATGACCGTCTGATGCGAGGACTCGTCATCCGTAATACAGGAAGCTGGTACGTCGTCCGCACGGACGACGGCCAGCTTGTCGATTCTAAAATCAAAGGCAACTTCCGCCTGAAAGGCATACGCAGCACCAACCCGGTGGCCGTAGGCGATTTTGTTCAGATTACCGTTAATGCGGAGGGGACGGCTTTCATCACGGAGATAGAAGACCGTAAGAACTACATCATCCGGAAAGCTTCCAACCTGTCCAAACAAAGCCACATCATCGCAGCCAACGTAGACCAGGCTTTTTTAATCGTGACCGTCAGCCATCCGGAGACTTCCACCACCTTCATCGACCGTTTCCTGGCTTCGGCCGAAGCGTACCGCGTCCCGGTATCGCTCGTTTTCAACAAGACCGATTGTTACGATGCCGACAACCTCCGCTACATGGAAGGCATGATGCACCTATACACCACCATCGGCTATCCCTGCCATGCCTGTTCCGCATTGCAGTCCATCGGTATCGACGCGCTGCGCGACAGCCTGAAAGGCCGGACCACTTTGCTCTCGGGCCATTCCGGTGTAGGAAAGTCCACTTTGCTGAACACGTTGATACCCGACCTGAACGTACGGACGGCAGAAATATCCGCCGCACACGACACGGGCATGCACACCACGACATTCAGCGAAATGTTCAGTCTGCCCGGCGGCGGTTATGTCATCGACACCCCGGGTATCAAAGGATTCGGCACGTTCGACTTCGAAAAAGAAGAAATGGCACACTACTTCCGCGAAATTTTCCGGATTTCGGCAGACTGCAAATACAACAACTGCACGCACACCCATGAACCGGGTTGCGCCGTGCGTCGCGCCGTAGAGGAACATCTCATCAGCGAAAGCCGCTATGCCTCTTACCTGAATATGCTGGAAGACCGGCATGAAAGCAAATACCGGCAAGGTTATTAACATTTCAACTACTCTCCATGGAAATCATTACCATCATCATCCTGTTTCTGTTCTGCACCCTTCTGTTGGCCGCAGAACTGTTCATCCTGCCGGGCACAGGCGTGGCCGGCATCGCCGCAATCTGTTGTCTGGTGGGTGCCAATTACTTCACCTTCGTCTGGTTCGGGCTTACCACAGGACTTTGGTTATCCGCCGCGTCACTCGTAGCCTGCATCCTCGTAGGCTATTGGATGCTACGTTCCAAGACACTGGAAAAATATTCGTTGCACAAGTCCATCGACTCCACCGCCGCCACACAGGATCAACTTTCCGTACAGCCCGGCGACGAAGGAGTAGCCGTCACCCGCCTGGCTCTCATCGGCAATGCAGACATCGGAGGCCGGTTGGTGGAAGTCAAATCTGCCGACGGTTTTCTGGACGAAGGTACTCCCGTAATAGTAGTTCGCGTAGAGGATGCCCAAATCACAGTCAAAAAGAAATAAACATATTATTCACCCTTTAATTTTCTGATATCATGTTATTAGATCCAGTTGTTTTTCCGGTATTCATTGCCATTGTCGCCATCGTTATCCTGGCGATATTTTTCCATTTCGTACCGTTCTTCCTTTGGCTTTCCGCCAAAGTCTCCGGCGTGCACATTTCGCTCATCCAACTATTCCTGATGCGCATCCGCAACGTGCCGCCCGGCGTCATCGTGCCAAGCCTCATCGAAGCCCATAAGGCCGGCCTGAAGAACATCACCCGCGACAATCTGGAAGCCCACTACATGACGGGCGGACATGTGCAACGCGTGGTACATGCCTTGGTTTCGGCATCGAAAGCCAACATCGACCTGCCTTTTGAAAAGGCCACGGCCATAGACCTGGCCGGCCGCGACGTATTCGAGGCCGTGCAGACTTCCGTCAATCCGAAGGTAATCGACACGCCACCCGTGGCCGCCGTAGCCAAAAACGGTATCCAGTTGATAGCGAAGGCCCGTGTCACCGTACGCGCCAACATCCACCAGCTTGTGGGAGGTGCAGGCGAGGACACCATCCTGGCCCGTGTAGGCGAAGGTATCGTTTCTTCCATCGGATCGGCCGAAAACCACGAGCAAGTTCTGGAAAATCCGGACTCCATCTCCAAACTGGTACTCAAAAAGGGTCTGGATGCCGGTACGGCTTTTGAAATCCTGTCCATCGACATTGCCGACATCGACGTAGGTAAAAACATCGGTGCCACCCTGCAAATCGACCAAGCCAACGCCGACAAAAACATCGCACAGGCCAAGGCCGAGGAACGCCGTGCCATGGCTATCGCCGCCGAACAGGAAATGAAAGCCAAGGCGCAGGAAGCACGTGCCGAAGTCATTCAGGCCGAAGCCGAAGTGCCCAAAGCTTTGGCACAAGCCTTGCGCGACGGTCACATGGGTTTCATGGACTACTACAAACTGGAAAACCTGAAAGGCGACACAGCCATGCGTGAGAACATCGGCAATCTGACGAAAGACGGAATGAAAGATATTCTGAAGTAAACCGGGCATCATTTTCCCGATCACCCCATAAACCTCTTTCTTCTCCCCTAAAAAGGAGGAAAGAGGTTTATTCTTTACCCACGTTCAAACGGCAGGCTCGCCCGGGCAGGCCAAAAGTAAGGAAATTACATAACAATACTTCAAAATATACCGTTCACATTTTCAAGATGTTATGATGGCTAAAAAAATCTCCAGAGATTGGAAAATCAATCTCAGGAGAACTTTTTTTCGTTTGGCTGAGAATGAATTTTCAATCTCAGCCAAACGATTTGGCGGATTGCGGTGTAAAACTAATTCTCACCCGTCCCGATTTACCGACCAGCCGTCTTCTTATTTTTCCAACCTCAATAATGTCAGGGAATGGGGAGGTAAAACCACTGCGGCATCCCGTACTTCAAAAGTACGTTCCTCGGGCACCACCCGTTCTTTCCCTATGTCATTATAATCGTCAGCGGAAGTTCCGCTCAATACGGTTCCCTTGATTTTACGCGGTTCTTTCACTCCCAAACTTTTGAAATCCAACGTCAGGGCATGGCTTTTCTCCGGATCCTTATTCACTACCGCGTAAACATAACGCGTTCCGTCCGCATTCCCCGTCAACACGACATCGAACACAGCCGTGGATTGATTGCCTTGCGTCAGCCGTTCTGCTTCTAAAGCCACCGGCAGCATATAATCTTCCAGTCCATTGGTGTACACCTTAAAAACATAAAATGTAGTACGTTTCACAATACCGTCGGGATGTACGAAAATTGGGCCACGCGTATTGACTATAGGCGCAAAACAGGCCACATCCACCACATCGGAATGACGCAGACAGGCATTCAGGAAACAAGCGGAAAACAAAGCATCTGCCATCGTGTAAGTGGAAGCAACATCGTTCTTACGGCGTGCCTCTAAGTCGAACCCGCGCCGCAAGTCTCCATGCCAAGGGTGATGCCAGTTGCGCAAATTCCACTCATCGTAAGCGATTTTTATCTTTCCTCCACCGAATCCGGCCTCATCCAATATGCCGATAGCCCGCTGAATGTCTCGCTCCGGAGCATCCGTTTTCATCATACACTTCAGAAAAGGCGCAGGATTGTTGACATGGAACAGCGGATCCCAATAACCATGGATAGCTATATAATCCAAATAAGGACCGGCTTCGCGCAACAAAGGCATTGTCCAATTCTTGTCCGACGTGGCAGCCGCAAACAGTTTGGCATCCTTAGTCACGCTGCGCATCAACTTGGCCGACTCACGCACCAAAGGCCCCCACTCCTGCACCGTACGCGCTCCCAATTCATGTGCGCCCCAGTTTTCATTCCCCACACTCCAATACTTCACATGGTAAGGCTCGGGATAGCCGTTTGCAGCACGCATCCGTCCGTATTTCCCGATAGTGAGGTTACAATATTCCACCCAATCGCTCATCTCCTCCGGAGTCCCTGTTCCTGCATTGGTACAAATGTAAGGTTCGCATCCGACCTTCCGGCACCATTTTATATACTCATCCGTCCCGAAAGTGTTCGGGTCTTCTACCTGCCAGGTCTTGTCGTACACCGGGGTACGTTCTTTCCCCACTCCGTCCAACCAATGATAGGTCGATACGAAACAGCCACCCGGCCAACGTACAATAGGGGTTTTGATTTCCCTCAAAGCCTCAATCACATCCTTGCGGAAACCATCTTCATCGGCAAACTTCGACTCCGGGTCGTACAATCCTCCGTACACCTGATTATCGAAATGCTCGATAAATTGTCCGAAAATCATTTTGTTGTATTTTACTTTCGGTCTACCAGTCGCTACAGACACGGCATTATTCAAGGGCACTTTGTTTCTCCCCGTACCCGACCATGCCGGTTGCCCTGCTAAAAACAAGGCACAAAGCCCAGAGACCATCACACTCTTCATGCTGTTTTTCAATTCCATACTCTCTATATTTTTTTATATGTTGTCTACTACTTTTTTCATTTCTATTTTGACTCTCGTGCCATCCAGTCCTTCTGACTTCGCTTTCAGTATGGCATGCCCGGCTTTACTTCTACTTTGCAACACGACCAGGCATTTACCAAAAAATGCCCTGCGTTTCTTTCCCTTAAAACGTTCCATAGAGAAAGGATTACCATTATCAACCCCTGCAATCAAAGCCTGTCCCTCAACCTCAAAATGCACCAAGTTTTCAGCTTTAGGACAAAGGTTTCCATCCCTGTCCAAAATTTCCACCGTAACGAAAGCTAAATCTTTTCCGTCTGCACAAAGCGTGTCGCGGTCTGTCGTCAACCGTATTTGCGCCGGTACACCTGCCGTATGAATTTCACGCACTAAGACATCCTTCCCGTTCTTTCTCGATACAACTTCCACAGTACCCGGCTCATATTTTACACGCCAAGCTACATGGAAATCATCTCTTCCCTTACGTTTTGTTCCTTGACTCTTGCCGTTTACGAAAAGCTCCACCTCGTCGGCCTGACTGTAATACACCCATAGATCCACTTCCTGCCCCTCCGTCCAATTCCAATGCGGAAAAAGGTGGAGCACCGGTTTTTCAGTCCATTCCGACTGGTACATGTAATACACGTCCTTGGGAAATCCGGCTAAATCTATGATTCCGAAATAAGAGCTGCGTGATGGGAAAGGGAAGGGTGTAGGTTCCCCGATATAGTCGAAACCCGTCCATACATATTGTCCGGAAATAAAATCGTTATTTTTCACCATACGCATCCCTGCCTCATGGCTACACCCCCACGGCACATGACAATTGTCGTAAGCCGAGGTCAGATGATTACTTCCCTCCGGCACACGTACCCCGCCACGCATGGGCCACACGTATATGGAATCGGATGGCATACGGTAGAATCCCCGCGTCATCAAGCCTGAAATAGACTCTGTAAGTAAAAACGGGCGTCCGGGAAATACTTCGGGTACTTTCGGAGTATCCCACACACAATAATTGTAACCGATAATATCCATTCCAGCCTCCGGCTTGTGCAACAGATTGTCCTTTCCTCCACGGTTGTTTCCCGTCAACACGGGACGCGTAGGGTCATAACGGTGTACAAGCCCGGTAAGCTTGGCCGCCAGAAGCGTATTGACATGCGTCCCCTCCAACCGGGGCAAATCCGACTCATCGCGGCCGAAATTAAGAAGGATATTGGCATCTTCCACCGACAAGGTGTCGCGCCCGGCATCACGCCATTGCTCCCCCACTTCATTCCCCACGCTCCACATGAATATGCAAGGATGATTACGATCCCGCAATATAAGGTCTACCAAATCACGCTCGTGCCAACGGTCGAAATAGCGAGCGTAATCATAAGTGGTTTTCTTGATACGCCACATGTCAAATGCCTCGTCCATTACCACGAAGCCCATACGGTCGCAAAGCTCGAGCAATTCGGGTGCGGGCGGATTATGCGTACAACGAATGCCGTTACAACCCATCGCTTTCAATATCTCCAGTTGTCTCTCTATAGCACGAACGTTAACTGCAGTCCCAAGACAGCCTAAATCGTGATGCATGCACACCCCATTTATTTTCGTACGCTTTCCATTAAGCCAAAAGCCTGTCTGAGCATCAAAATTAAAATAACGCACGCCAGTGGATGTGTAATAAGTATCCACACTACGTCCGTCTACTTTAAGTTCTGTTTTTACCTTATATAAATAAGGTCGTTCAATGCTCCACAACTCAGGATTCGCTACGACTAAAGTGTGGTGTAGTTCGGAACACCCGTCGGCCGGCACATCCACAAACCCGGTCTGCCCAGCCACCGTCCGCCCCCGCACGTCAAGAAGAGTGGAAACAACTTCTACCCGACGATCCGTCTGCCCGTCATTCTTCACCGTAGTACGCACCTCCATTACTGCCTTCTCATCGGTCACTTCCGGAGTGGCAACAAATGTCCCCCAATGTTCCACATGGACAGTCTCTACCACCGTAAGCCATACGTTGCGGTAAATACCGCTGCCGGAATACCAACGGGAATTGGGTTGGGCACTATTGTCAACTTTCACGGCCAATACATTGCGATCCCCCCACTTCAAATAAGGGGTCAGATCGTACCGAAACGAACTGTAGCCATAAGGACGCACGCCCAAAGAGTTTCCGTTTACAAACACTTCCGAATTCATGTACACCCCGTCAAAATCCACAAAAACTTTCTTTCTCTGCCACTCACGAGGTACATCAAAAGATTTACGATACCAACCCAATCCTCCAGGCAAGGCACCTCCTTCCTTCCGTGCAGGATGGTCGGCACTGAAATCGCCCTCTATGCTCCAATCGTGAGGCAAATCCAACACACGCCATGCACTGTCATCGAAGTCATATCGAGAAGCATCCCCTACCAAACAGCCCAAATGGAAACGCCATCCAGAAACAAATAACTCCGTACGTTTCTTTCCCGGAAAGGCACTCACTGATATCACAAATACATATAGCCCGACTGCCAAAAGGCACAATCTGCAATATAATAAGGAAACTCTATCAAGCCTTTTTATAAATACCATCTTCATCCTTTTTATCATTAATACTTCACAAAAGTAATACAGTTCTTCAAAGTACCCGTGGACAATCGTATTTTTTTAGTGGACAATCATACCAAAGAATTAAAAAGGCAGTCTTTTCACAAAGACCGCCTTCCCTTTGATTACTTGCCGTACATCATGACAAAACCTACTTTACCATGATTTTTCTCGTTCTTTTTGAACCATCTTCCATCCGGTCTTCTCGTATGTAAATTCCGCGTCGATTCGGGGCAGATACATGTACGCCATCAATCGTGTACCATAACGTATCTACGACCTTCAGCGTCCCTTCTGCCATCACATCATCCACGGAATCCACAAAGTCGTCCGGTTTGTTCGCATCACCGTCTCCCAAATAATACAAGCGGAAATTATCGAAACAAAGCCAGTCATTCTTGACATATTCATTTTTGCATACTCCCAGAACTACATCCTGACCTTCTTCCGAAACTTGGAAACAGAAATTCCCTTCATACTCACCCGCCTCGAAAGCCGTACGTGCCCCGACACGGGAATCCACCGTGCAATGATAGAGGAGTTGCGGAGAATCGGGGAATAAGGAATCTGCCAACACACGATCTGACGTATCATATTTATATTCGCTCACCCCGTCGAAAATGGACTGCAACTTCTCGCTCCACTTACCTTGCCCAGCTTTCACATAAGCTTCCGCGTGCCATGAATCAGCACTGTCACGACGAACCAACGCTGCCGATACGAGTTCACCGGCACGGTAAAGCCCATTGTAAACCACACGGTAATACCCTTTCGGAAGATGGTACAGCGTTTGATGCAAGTCGCATGACTTCGTGTCGTAAAACTCATAGACCAAATCCTTGTTCTCGGCCTTTCCGCCATCCAAGGACGAAACCCATCCATCTGAAGCATTCACATCCCCGCCTTCTTCATCTTTATCCGAGAAACTCGGTGTCATGAGCACTGAAGTCATATCCAACGGAGTACCGATTGAAGCGGAAGCCAAATCCATGTGGCTGACCACCATATTGGCATAGGCTTTAGTTATTTTCACATTATACTCCTCTATCTCGGCGACCGACTCGAAAACAGCATTCTCGTTGCTTTCTATCTTTCCTAAAAGTTCTATTATCAAAGCTTCGAACTCATCAAACTCCGGTGTGCCCACATAATCGGAATAACCTCCTTCTTCGCTCTGCATCTTGGCATCATGTCCGTAGACTGTGCCCTCCAAGGCAGACGCTGCCTCAAGTGCTTCTTTGCCCATGGCGATAGCGGCATTCAACGATGCCATTTGCTCTTTATAGGTTTCCAACGTCAACTGGTCGAGTACTGCCGAAGCCGACTCTACCGCTACCGACAATGTTTTCCGGGCTTCACGCGTAGTAAGTTGCAGTTCCTCGTCGCGCATAGCTGCGGCTTCCTCTATCAGGGCACTGATAACCGATGTGGCGCCACTCATATCCTCCGCTCCAAGATATTCCACCTCGAAATGGTCGAAAAGCGCCCAAGCCCCCTTCAATGTAGCCCCAGCCATCTTTACTCCTATACGCAAACGGCCTTCATCCGTAACATAGCAATTTACCGTATTCTGATAATTGTCAGAAGCCATGCCGAAAATCTCATGTGCGGAAGATGTCCCGTGACAGAACCACATGCCGTCAACGGCAGGATCGCCTGTTTCAAAGACTTGTTCACAATTGCCCGCAATGTCTTCCGTTTGCGGATATGCCAGTACATGATGGAGCTTCACGGACACATCGTTTCCGAAAAGGGAAGCCTTCACCTCGTTGAGTTCGTCTCCTTCCGTCCCCCAAGAAGACTGCCAACTCTTATCTGTAGAACTCGGAGAGTAAAACCCTTGCATGGTTATCTTATATGTACCTTCCGGAAGGTCTGTCACTTCCTGACATACCTCAAAATCCGTACCGTTCCAGACCTCGGCTACCTCGTTGGCATGTTTGAATTCTCCATTCCCGGTCTTCGTCCATCCGGTATTGTCGGAAGTGAAATCCGGATTGACAAACAATCCCGTCACATCGGTCGTCCCGCCATTTCTCAATAATTCCAATACGGAAGACTTAAATATCCGATTCGCACGAGACTGGATGCTGTCCACTTCATTGGGGTCGAAAGTGCGATGTTCATAAGCCTCCTGCAAATCGTCCAAAAACGCTTCATAGCCCTCCAAGCCGTTTTCGGAATATGGATTTTCATCGTAAGCCTTTTCCAGCTCTAATCGTTGGGCATTCAAACTCTCATAAGCGGCTATATCCAATGACAGAGAATCCATACGAGCCTGCACCATATCGATTACCTGTCTCAAATCCTCATCTTTAATCTGTTGGTTTTCTGCTGCAACCTTGGCCGACTGAATCGTTTCTTCATATTTCTTCTCGCCTACATTACTGAAAGTGACATGAGCCTCCGTATATTCCTCATATTTTTTCTCCGCATCCGCTATGGATTCAAGCAAGGCATCACGGAAAGTCGCCGCACCGGATTTCCCATAATACTGCAATGAGAAATTACTCACAGAAGACCAATTAGAGTTACAATTTTCCACTATCATACCTATCGTGGCCGTACCACCAATAACAGAAAAATCCACAGTATAAGGAACAGCATAAGCACTCCCGTCCGGAGACGGTACATTGGCTTCCGTACGCTTCTCGCCAGCCAAAGTCTTAGCGACCAGGAACCGCCCTTCGGGTTGCATACCCGTCACATTCGTCAGGATATATGCCTTCAATTGATATTTACCATCCGGCAATCCGGTTAAATCCTGTGTGACAGACCAATCCGGTTGACGAGGTACTTGACTTTTAGAATTCCAACGTTGAAAACAAGTCGTAAATGATACGCCATCGGATGTCGTAATTGTTCCGGAAGTATAACCGAAATTATCCTGTGCCCCACTCGGTACAGCATCTCTTTGAGACACCCAACCATTTGTGTTCCCGTCAAACATAGGATTCACAATCAACTCTGTCACATCCATCGGATTCACCTCCGTGGCAGCATTATATTTGAAATCAATGATGGCCTGGGACAATTTTTCAACAGCTTTTTCCGTCTCTTCTGCCGTTGCATCGGGGTTATCATATATGTCGGCATACTCCGCATAATCCGTAAACCCGGCCTCGTCGGCTTTCTCCAACGCATCCTGTAATTTAAGTTTGGCCTTATAAGCCCCATAAGCTTCCGGCGTGACAAACTTCCAATCCAAACCTGCATTCATGTAACCGGCTGTCTCAGGATCAAGCACAGGATTAACCCCGTTTTCCCCTTCGTTGACGGCCACATAAGAATTTTTATATATGCCATCTGAAACTTCCACCCCATACAATTTATCTCCATCTATAATTTTGATACGATAGGTTCCATTCTCTTGCGGCATAATCTGCCACAACATGTGCCCCTGTTTGTTATGGTCCACGCATATCACCATGGAAGCAGCCCTGATGAACAACTCATGAAAGCCCCCATTAGACGGTGCTCCTTTCATGCTTAAACGCCAACCTTTTTCGTTGGAATATTCGGGGGCTGTTTCAGGTCGACGACTCAATTCGTAATCGTCTCCATAACTCAGGGTTATCTCCTGTCCTTCATCAGCTACCACAAGCTCCGTACTCCAATTGTTTTTATAATTCCCGTTACACATGAATTTTTGGGTTGCCACATGGTAAATATAATATATCCCCCCGCCCGTTCCGTCAGTTTTCAAGTCGGGTACAGCAAACTCCAGTACCGGGTCATTCCATTCCACTGCCCACAAAGGCATAGTAGATGATGTCGCACTACAAAGGGCAACTAACGCTAACATTTTGTTTTTCATAATCTTCATTTTTTAATTTGTATTTGGTGAATTAAAAACATTAAACCTTTCACTTTACAGAAGACACCATGATTTTCACGGCTTTTCCCTCGGTCTTTACGATATAAATGCCATCCGGCAACCGTTGTTCTTGTGACATATGCCTTCCGTCAAGACCATATATGTTGTAATTCTCCGTACCGGCCACTACGATACGGCCATCTTCTGCCCAAACTTTTACTTCAGGCTTCCGTACATCAGCAACCTTCGTTCCACCATAGTTCTCACTAATGGCTATCCATCCCATCAAGTCCCCATTGGCCGCCGCATTATCCACAATATGGACTTCACTGGTCTCATCCTTTTGACGGATAACTTTCAGACCAGTAGTCAGTAACAAGCTTGCATCGGTTTCCGATGGAGACTTAACCTGTTCTACTATCCGATACACTGAGGCTGAAGGATAATTATCTGTTTGAGGCCCACAAAGGAAATAAGGATTCAGAAGAGAAACCGCTGCTCCACTGCCATCCAACAGGTTCACCAGACGGGACCTGCGCCCGTCCACTTTATCCATCGTATTCAATCCGACTGTCAATTTCTTATTCCCGTCCTCAATCCAAGCTTCACCAGGCGTGGCGGCCACATAGCACAAAGGCTGTCCGGCAAAAGTATCCAACGTCCCGTTCAAAGCAGCTTGCCGGGACAATTTGACAGCAAAGCCTTCACGGGTCACATTCCATACTTTCACCATATAAGGATGCACCTTGTAACGGGACACGACGTTGGCTATAACCACAGGAGTCACTCCGTCAGGAAAAGGCGTTTCAAAGCTGACCCAAACACTGTCATCCGTAACTTTCTTCGGGGTTTCACCTACTTCCATCATAACATTGCCATACTGGTGACGTCCTTTGGAGAATACCATAAAATCCACCGTTTCAGGCTCTGTAACAGTCTGTACATAATCGCCTTCATTCCACGGGAAAGCTCTAAATGAAAACTTATCATAAGCCACAGATACTACGGTGCCGACCGGAACCACCTTAGGATTATTATAGGATACCAACCCCATGAAAACTGTTGACTCTCCCGTTGTTCCGACATCGAACGTCGTATTGGTTTCTTCTGTATCCGTAATCCGCAGCATGCCATACTGCAATCCCGGTACTCCTTCTGCACCGACCAATGAAACGGACTTCTCTTCCGTCATACGTTCGTTTCCGTCCATATCGTAATTATGTACACGGTAAGTATATGTCCCCTTTTGGAAATCATCAGAAAAGACTTCGTTATACACATAAGTATCCTTCTCCGACGATTCATATTTTCGTACCGTCTGCCATTCCCCTCCATCAATACTGAGTTCCAGTAAGGTAGAGTCTGTCAGTTCCATATTCTTATTCGTCCATTGAATAGTCAGCTTTTGAGTACGTTCTGTATAAACCACATCAAAACCTTCTGGAGCGTTATAAACGACCTTCGGTACATATTCATAAGCCTTCTTATAACCTATACCGGGTTTCATTTCCGCATAACACTTCCCTGCTATGGAGAGATTACCTCCCGAAAATAATTTTGAACAGTTCCTTTCATGGTTCCAATAAGAATAACGTTCCACATAAGGCCATTTGTTCAGCTTGTCCAATATGGGTTTCAACCCGTCATAGTTTTTTTGTTGATTCTCTACGGAATAGGAATCCCGATTGTCGGCTACAGCAAAAATACCCGCTTTACCCCACGATGATCCCCAAAGGAATTCGGAAATCCAAATAGGACGATGAAAATCATTATACCACTTCTGCAAATCATTAAAATGGCTTTCAGTCCAATAACAATGTAAGTCCACTATATCACATCGCCATCCTCTTTTGTCAATCTCATTCAAGAAATTACGCAACCACGAAGTACCTCCATCATGATAAGACGGCGAACAAAGGCGCATACCCGTAGCCATGAGTTCCTCCCAATTGGCCAACACCTGTTCTACCGTAGCCGGTTGGTCATCATGGGAATTTGCGGGTTCATTATTCGTCTTCATGTGAGGGGAAAATGTAGCTTTTCCCAAAGCCGTAGGAGAAGGATAAGTCTCATGAATATGATGAGGCACACATTCACAATCCATTCCCATATCATAACCTACTCCCCAAGTATAGCACCAAGAAGAATTAAGCATACTGTTATTTCCCTTACCTGTATCACTGGCCAAACCTTTTTTCTGAGCATCATTCCACCTAAAAATGCGATATGATGAAATATGCCGGTCAAGTACATCTGGTAAAGCTGCAAATTCCAGATCCGCATCGTCTGCAATGAAACATCGGCTATACCCACGTCCACCCGGATTGTTGGCAAATGTCACCATATAACCTCGCTTTAATTTGAAACTCCGAATACGGTTGTTCAGCTTTTCCTCCGTCAAAGTATTCATGAATCCGCCCGAATTTTCCAATCCGAAATCACTCACCGATTCTCCATCAAAATTCTGTTCGGAATATACCGTCAAAGGCTTCAGGTCTTTAGCATAAGGCATGATGATTGCCCCTTGCGCATACATTTTCACTTGGCAATTTTCCCCATCCACGGCCGGAACTCCATCTATATCAATAAATCCCAAAAATGACAGTGCCGCACTCGGACGTATATTCTCCAAAATAACTACGGCATGCTCCTTGTTCTTGATATTGATACTTCCGGTCACTGTAAAAGGCTCACTTCCGGTAATGACATAATCTATATCGTCTGTCAATACCACAGATGCCGTCACCTGGCTGATTTTCGTGACCGTATTCTTCGCCGGAACGGAAGAAGACAAGGCCACCAACATAGCAAAAGAAAGTAACTTGTTCTTCATAACTTCAATGTGTTTTAAATGGAACATATCCCTCCACATAATGGAAAAGACTTGTGCAAATGTATTTCCCAAACATATTTACGAAGTGGACTTTCGTCTTTTTCAGGTGGATTATCAAACAAGAGACACAAAAATCCTCATTATTCCCTATTTTACACAGTAAAAAAGTGTACCTTTGCCTTTATCAAAGCTATTGAACCAATGAAAAACAATAACTTCTTTTATTCGATATTACTCATCCTGCTTTGTATGGGGGTACGAGCCAATGCAAACGGTTCCCTTTGGCGTGAAAGCCAAAAGTTTTCCACCATGGGAATAAATGAAGGCTTACCGCATAATTTTGTAGAAGATATTCTGAAAGATAACAAAGGATTTCTTTGGTTTGCACTCTATGGAGGCGGAGTATGCCGATATGATAGTTATCAGTTTATTTCGTTCAATTCTACAGAGAATGTCCGCTGTATTCAAAATGATTTTGCAAAAGCCATTTGCGAAGATCAATACAAAAGACTATGGATTGCAGGAGATAACGGAATAGAATGCCTTGACATGGAGAAACTGATACCTCAAAGCCCACCAGCTCCTACACTTGCTTGGGATTCGTTACGCTGCCAACCATACCACTCCATCTATTGTGACCGCAAAGGAAACTTGTGGATTGGAGGCAGGCAAGCAACTTACAAAGTAAGTTTTACTTCCGAAGGAGATATTTCCGCCATACAAAGCTTTTCTTTCATCCGCAATAACGATATCATAACATTTTATGAAAACGAAAAAGATATTTTATGGGTCGGAAGTTCCGAAAACATATACCGAATTGACCTACGGTATCCTATCCCCCCCATTTTTCCCTATTTTATCAGTCTACCACAAAATTGTCGCATACAAGCGTTATTCCAAGCTGGAAATCATTTTTGGGTGGGCACATCAAAAGGCCTTTTCCTATATGACTCCAAAGGTAACTACCATAAGGAATATCACTCTTCATCCCCTCTCCATCCTTTAAGTCAAGACTATATCACCGATATTGCAAAAACGACAGATCAGACCTTGATTGTATCTACCCTCAAAGGATTAAACATATATAATGAACAAGAGGATAAATTTGAACAAGTAGGCTATGAATCTTTCCAAGAAGAGAAGTCGAACTTCATTTTTTGCAACTTCATCAATTGCTTGTTGGTTGACGGGCAAACCGTATGGATGGGTACGGAAGCTGACGGCTTGATGAAGGCTGTCCCCCAAAGACTGGCCGTGACAAACTATATCCACTCTGATGACTTGCCACAAAGTATCTCTCCACAGACCGTCAACGCCATCTATACGTCAGATGACAACGAAGTATGGGTGGGTACGGTAGAAAGTGGACTCAACCGTATGATCTCACCAGGAAGATTCATACACTACACAATGGAAGACGGTCTTCCTAGTAACACAGTAAGCTGCATTACAGGATACGGTTCACAGCTATGGGTTGGAATGTGGGGCGGTGGAGTATGCAGTGTGGAGCGTACTCTTTCAGGAAAGGTGAAATTCCACCCATTGTACGACAATACACACCCAGAACTTGCTTGGGCCAGCACTTGTGCCATCCACTATGACGTACTCAATCAAATACTATGGATTGCTACCAGCAAATCCGTTTATACATACCATGTCCCCAGCAAGAAAATCGATGAACCGTTTAGGAACCAAAAACTTGGAGGTATGCAAACGGGTAACGCGGGAGCATGTATAGACCACCACCACAATTTGTGGTTAGGATTAACAGCCGGTCTTTGCCGCATCGACCTAAAACGCTTCCACCAAGGAAAAATCGCCTTTCAGTTATGGCCGTATAAATTAAATAATCCTCAATCACATACTAAAGAGAGAATCACATTCGTAACAACAAGCTCCGACAACCGTATTTTAGTGGGCACAAACGGTAACGGCTTTTATATCGGCACGAGAATGGGCGACGGAACGTACACCTTTCAGAACCATTCAACTCGTGACGGACTAGTGAACAACCACGTGAGAGGAATCTTAGAAGACGACACAAAAAATATCTGGATTTCCACATTGCATGGACTTTCATGCTTCTTTCCACAAAAACAATGTTTCCAAAACTATACCTTGGATGACGGATTAGCTTGTAATCAATTTTACTGGAACGCAGCATATAAAGGAACAAAAGGAGAACTATACTTTGGCCACATGACTGGACTTTCAATAATCTCACCAACGTCACAACCTTCAATCCTACAAAAAATATTTCCTGTCGTATTCACCCATTGCCAAACATTGCAAGGTGAGACACAAGTAAAAGATGGAGCCATTGAAATACACGAGCGTGAAAAATTCATCTCTATAGAATTCGCTGCACTGGACTACAACGTTACCCCACAAGCAGCCTATGCCTATCGCCTCAAAGGCTTTAATGACCAATGGACCATCACAGGAAAAGATAACCGTACCATATCATACGCAAACCTTCCGCCAGGACATTATGTCTTGGAAGTACGATATGCCACAGACGGTATACACTTCGAATCCGGTTCGGAAGGAAAGATGGCATTGCACATCAGTCCTTACTTTTTTAGAACCACATGGTTTAGAATCATAAGTTGCTTGTGTCTCATCCTAATTCTATATCTTATATATATGTGGCGCGTACAGACGCTAAAGCAACAAAAGAAAGAACTACACCGGAAAGTTGTATCACGTACACAGAAGCTAAAAGCACAAACTAGTTTGTTAGCACAACGTACACAAACGCTGGAAAAACAAAACGAACTGCTTAATCAACAGAAAGCAGAAATACTCAGCATGTCGAAAAAAATCCAAAACCTAACAGCAGAAAAATTGGCCTTTTTCACAAACATTACACATGAGTTCCGTACTCCTTTAACACTCATTATCGGCCCCGTAAGGCATCTTTTAGAGACCAATACCAATATAGAAATCAACAAACAATTACAGATAGTGAACCGTAATAGCCACTATCTGCTCTCTTTGGTCAACCAGTTATTGGATTTCCGTAAAGTAGAAAGTGGTAATATGAATATTACTCTCCACGAAGGTTACCTATTACCGCTCTTTCAAAACATGAAACTCCTATTTAGCGCTTATGCTACCGAAAAAGGTTTAAAAATGCAATATTATTTCCATTTATTAGAACACACTATTTCTTTTGACGAAAACGCACTTCATAAAATCCTGTTTAATTTAGTGTCTAATGCTATTAAATTCACCCCCAAAGGAGGAAGAATAAAATTGTTTGCCAAAACCCTCACTTCTACTTCCGGTTCTTTACTCTTTGTAAGCGTATGCGACACAGGTCCGGGTGTTACTGAAAAAGATAAAGAAATGATATTCCAAAGATTCTACCAATCAGATAAGCGACCTTGTACATCAATAAATGGCCAAAGTGGTACAGGCATAGGTCTATATTTATGCAGACAACTTGTGCAACTGCAAGGAGGGAAAATATGGGTCGTAAATAATCGGACTGCTGGTTGTTCTTTCCGATTCTTACTTCCCCTACACCTTATTGAAGTATCTCCATCTACAAGGGTACAAATATCCCTGCAAAAAAGCACAGAAACCCATAAAGGATTGATGGAAACGGAGGAAAACTCCATAAACCTTCTCATCGTAGAAGACAACAAGGACATGCGGGAGTATTTACATACCATCCTATCGCCCTATTATCACTGTCTGGAGGCATCGCAAGGCAAAGAAGCACTCGACATCCTACACACACAACACGTTGATTTCATCTTAAGCGACCTAATGATGCCTATCATGGACGGAATGGAATTATCCCGTCATGTAAAATCGGACTTTTCCATATCACACATCCCCTTCCTGATTCTGACAGCCAAAAATTCTGAAACGACACACATCAAAAGTTTCGAGTTTGGAGTGGATGCATATCTGACCAAACCTTTTGACGAACATCTGTTATTGACTCGGATAGACAATTTACTCAGAAACCGCAAAAGACTTCAGGAGAAATTCGCATATCACATGATAAGCGAGGAACTACACATCAAACCAGGTACCCAAGACCAAGCATTTATGGATAAAATCCTCAACCTCCTTAAAAAGAATTATTCCAATGCTGAATATGGCGTGGATGAATTCTCCGCAGATATGGGAATCAGCCGAAGTTTATTATACAAAAAAACACAAGAACTGACAGGTACTGCTATAGGAGAACTATTACGTAACTATCGCCTGAACATAGCTAAAGAAATTCTCATAAGCAAAACCGGACATACCTTAAACATTTCCGAGATAGCTTACCAAGTCGGCTTCAACGACCCGAAATACTTTACCCGTTGTTTTACCAAACACTTTAACGTACCTCCCAGCAAGTTTACCGGGAAATAAAACGGGGAAATGACCTTTATGTGCATATTCCCCCGTTTTTATCCATCAACTTATTTCTGCTTTTTATCTTCTTCCGCTCTCCGCTTCATCTCGCGGTCCGACCATTTCTTCAGGCGTTTATATTCCTTTTTGGTCAACCGCATGAAAGAACCGTGCTGCGGTGCCTCCACTCCTTCTATGGTGACAGGGGAATGAAAATTCTGCAAACGTTCGTCTGCCTGACAAATACGATATTGGACAGGCCGGGTGGAATATTGGATATACGCCACCCGCCAAGTGCTGTCGCCTATCAGTTGGAAAGCCGAACATCCTTCGCATTTCCGGTTGCCCTCGAAACGCACATAGTCCGTTTCGCTCTTAATCCGGTAAGGTCCCGTCAGTTTGTCGGCCACGGCAGCAAAGATTCCCGGCGTTCCGCCTTCCTTTTTTATCAGCATGTGATACTTGCCATCGGCCGGGATATAGTTGATGTCCGCGTCAATCGTAGCATAGCCCCAGTCGAACATCAAGCGGGGCTTGGTCAGTGTCGTAAACGAATGGTCGGCATAAGAATAATACATGCGGTCATACTTTTCTTCCTCCGGATTCCACAAAGAATAGTAAATCATATATCCGCCTTTCGTCCCGTCCGGCCATACGTAGGCAGGATCCCAAAAAATCTGCGGAGCCCAAACCCGTTTTATCCCGGTATAGTCACGATACACATCCGGAGAATCCGGGTCGGAAAAAACGGAAGGACCTTTACGAAAATCGAAAGCCACGGATTCCCAGTGTATCAAGTCGTCACTGCGAAGCAAGTCTATGCCATGGTTGAACCAAGAACGGCTCTTACGGTTGCTCATATCCGTCGTCACCATCACGTACCCTTTGCCGTCGTACGTCCTGCAAATATAAGCATCGCGCGCCCCTCCCTCTATGGGGGAAAGCTTCTCTACATCGTACACGGGCCCTCCTCCCAACAGGTCTTCGTAATGCAGGCCGTCCCGGCTCAGGGCGTATGCCGTCCATTCTCCACGGCCGCTCATGTGACAGTATAAATAACCGTAATCTCCCTTTTGAAGATTTTGCGCTGCAAGCGGGGCGCATGCCATCCAGGCCGCACAACCCCATGCCCACCATTTGTTTCTCATGTTTCTTTCTATTTTTGAAGATTAAAAAAAGCCGCTGCACAGAATCACTTCTCCGCAGCGGCAAAAAACGGTGACACTATAAACCTATATACCATAAAAACGCCACCGTTATTCTTTTATCTGTATGAAAGATTATTTCTTACAGACGTTCCAAGGTTTGATTTGCTTGAAGAAATCGTTGCCTTTGTTGTCCACCAGGATAAATGCAGGGAAGTCTTCCACTTCAATTTTCCAGATGGCTTCCATCCCCAACTCAGGGTATTCCACGCACTCGATGCTCTTGATATTGTTCTGCGCAAGGATGGCCGCCGGACCACCGATAGAACCGAGGTAGAAGCCGCCGTGCTTCTTGCAGGCATCGGTCACTACCTGACTGCGGTTACCCTTAGCCAACATAATCATGGAACCGCCATGGCTCTGGAACAAGTCTACATACGGGTCCATACGGTTGGCCGTAGTCGGCCCCATGGAACCGCAAGCCATCCCCGACGGGGTCTTGGCCGGACCGGCATAATAAATAGGATGGTCCTTGATGTATTGCGGCAAGTCTTCGCCACGGTCGAGACGCTCTTTCAGCTTGGCATGGGCGATGTCGCGGCCTACGATAATCGTACCGTTCAAAGACAAGCGGGTAGCCACCGGATACTGATCCAACTGTGCCAGAATCTCTTTCATCGGGCGGTTCAAATCCACCCGTACCACATCGCCCTCTCCGGCCTGACGCAGCTCTTCCGGAATCAGTTCTCCCGGATTGCTGTCGAGTTTTTCAATCCAGATACCGTCCTTGTTAATTTTACATTTGATATTACGGTCGGCCGAGCAAGACACACCTAAACCCACCGGACAAGACGCACCGTGACGAGGCAAACGGATGATACGCACATCGTGTGCGAGGTACTTGCCGCCGAACTGTGCACCGAGACCGATCTTATGCGCCTCTTCCAAAACTTGCTTTTCGAGTTCCACGTCGCGGAATGCGCGCCCCGTGGCATCACCCGTGGTCGGCAGGTTGTCATAATAATGAGTAGAAGCCAACTTCACGGTGAGCAGGTTCTTTTCGGCCGATGTGCCGCCGATAACGAATGCGATATGATAAGGAGGACAAGCAGCCGTACCGAGGCTCTTCATCTTCTCAATCATGAACGGTACCAAAGTAGCCGGATTGAGGATGGCTTTCGTCTCCTGATACAAATAAGTCTTATTGGCAGACCCGCCGCCTTTGGTCACGCACAAGAAACGGTACTCCATTCCTTCGGTGGCTTCGATGTCGATTTGTGCCGGGAGGTTGCACTTGGTGTTCACCTCTTCGTACATGCTCAACGGGGCATTCTGGCTGTAACGCAGGTTTTCTTCGGTATAAGTCTTATAGACACCTTTCGACAAAGCCTCTTCGTCGCAATAACCAGTCCACACCTGCTGGCCTTTTTCGCCATGGATGATGGCCGTACCCGTATCCTGACAGAACGGAAGAACGCCCTTGCATGCCACTTCCGCATTGCGCAGGAACGTCAACGCCACATATTTGTCATTGTCGCTGGCCTCTGGGTCGTGCAAAATCTTCGCCACTTGTTCATTATGAGAACGACGCAACATGAACGACACATCGCGGAACGCCGCGTTTGCCATCGCCGTCAATCCCTCGGGAGCCACCTTCAACACGGGGTGCCCTTCAAACTCGCCGACCGACACATAGTCTTTGGTCAGCAAATAATATTCAGTATCGTCCTTGCCCATCTGGAACATCGGAGCGTACTTGAACTCAGGTGCATTTGCCATAATCGTTTTTGTTTTAAATTGAGATATTTCTTGTTTCGTACTTGCAAAGATAGTGAAAGGCGAGCGCAGAGACAAACGAAAACGAAGTTTTCATGCTTGGCTATGCCCTGTTTTCCCCACCTTATGCCCCTTCTTCGTCGTATTTCTCAAAAAGGAAATCATTGTAGGGGTACTTCTGCACGTGAAGTTCGCGTACTTTGTCGTACAACACTTTCTTCAATTCCTCCAAATTGGTCTTCTCACGGGCTGAAATGAAAATACAGTTGTCGTTGCGGCGAGCCATCCATGTCTTCATCAGGTCGTCCAGCGACACGTTTTCTTTCGTAGCTGGCGTCAGGTCGTCTTCCTCTTTTTCCACCCAGTCATAAGCGTCTATCTTATTGAACACAATCATGCACGGCTTGTCGCTGCATCCCAAGTCGCCCAGCGTCTTCTCCACCACTTGAATCTGGTCTTCGAAGTCGGGGTGGGCGATGTCTACCACATGCAACAGCAAGTCGGCCTCGCGCACCTCGTCCAACGTGCTTTTGAAAGAATCCACCAAGTCGGTCGGCAATTTACGGATAAAACCGACCGTATCGGACAGCAGGAAGGGCAGATTGTCGATGATAACCTTACGCACCGTCGTGTCCAACGTAGCGAACAGCTTGTTCTCGGCAAACACGTCACTCTTCGAGAGCAGGTTCATCAGCGTGCTTTTCCCCACGTTGGTGTAGCCCACCAACGCCACCCGGATCATACGTCCGCGATTGCTCCGCTGCGTCGTCTTCTGGCGGTCGATTTCGGCCAGACGTTGCTTCAGAAGCGACATCCGGTTCAGGATGATACGGCGGTCCATCTCCAACTGTGTCTCACCCGGACCGCGCAACCCCACGGAACCCTTCCCGCCACCAGAGCCGGAACCGCCTCCCTGACGCTCCAAGTGCGTCCACAAGCGTTGCAGACGGGGCAGCATGTAACGGTACTGGGCCAACTCCACTTGCGTCTTGGCATTCGCCGTCTGGGCACGCATGGCGAAGATGTCGAGTATCAACGACGTACGGTCGAGTATCTTGACTTTCAATTCCTTTTCTATATTACGTAATTGCTTGGCAGAAAGTTCGTCATCGAAAATTACCATACCGATTTCTCGTTCCGCTTCTTCTTCCGCCTCTATGTATGCACGGATTTCTTCCAACTTTCCCTTGCCCACATACGTCACGGAGTTCGGGCCGTTCACTTTCTGCGTGAACCGCTTCACCGTCACGGCACCGGCCGTATGGGCCAAGAACTCCAGTTCGTCCAAATATTCGTTCGTCTTGCGTTCGTTCTGCGTTTGCGTAATCAAACCGACCAGGACCGCCGTTTCGGCCTGTGCGTCGGAAATCACAAATTCTTTCATTCAAAAAACTTTCTTTATTCGGTGACAAAAATACATAAAACCCCGTTGGAAAACAAATAGAAAGGGGAGGAATTTAAAAAAGCAAAAGAGGCTGCGCAAACGCAGCCTCTTTTCCATTCATTTAAACCTAAAATACCTGCGCGGACATTCCTCCCCCGCAGAAAAAACGGCCTTATTTCACTTGGATAACCAAATACTTACTTACGCTCCAGAATGTTTCGGGCGCGGTAATATGTAACACATATTGTCCCTTGTTGTCTTTCTCCAACTTATAAGAACCGGCCGGGTGGTTGGTCAGCAACTTGGCGCTCTTGGAATACAACTTGATTTCCTTGTCGTAACGGATATCCACTTTCGTGAAATAATCCTTATTGAAATCATTACCTTTCAGCACATCACCTTTCTGCAAGATTTTCTGTTCTTTCAATTCCGATTTCGTACCAAATACATACCATGCCGTATGGAGCTGCTTGTCCTGCTCGGTCACGGTCTGGTTTTTTGCCTTGTTTTCTTCCGTCAACGTATTCACGTTCTCATTCAAAGACGTAATGGCCTCACCTTGTTGGGCTATCACAATATCCTTTTCAGCCAATTGTGCTTCTAACTCCTGCACCCTTTGCTTTTGGGCTTCAAGCTGGGCGGACAAGTCGTCCACCATCTTTTTCAGTTTATCCCCCCCGATGGTACTCGTACGAAGTTTCTCTTTCAACTGACTGATTTTGTCCCGGTTTTGCGCCATGGCATCCTGAATGTACTGCATGTTCTCCCGAATGGCTTGTTTGGAAGTTTCCGATTCCATATTCCCGTCGTTCACGGTGATACGTCCCTCCGCCTCATTAATGCGCCGGAAGCCCTCCTGAATCTCGTTCACCGTTCCCATGATTTCATTCAATTCGGTATCTTTGTCGTTGATGACTTGCATCAGCGAATCCCGTTCCTCGGCAAAAGCCTGGTCTTTCTTATTCGCCCCGTTGTTACATGCGGTCAAAGCCGCTGCACACATCACACATAAAAAAATCTTTTTCATACGTTTCTATTTTTATTCGTTCATATTCTTTTTCTTACTCTCTTTCTCTTCGCATCCGGCCAGCACGATGACGAACTCTCCGCGCGGTTCCGTTTCTGTGAAATGGGTCAACACCTCTTCCAACGTTCCCCGCACGCTTTCCTCATGCACCTTGGAAATCTCACGGCACACGGCAACTTGGCGCTCCGGCCCGAAAGTTTCAACGAACTGCGTCAACGTCTTGACCAAACGGTGAGGCGATTCATAAAAAACAAGGGTCCTGGATTCTGAAGACAAGGCCGCCAAACGGGTGGCCCGGCCTTTCTTGACCGGAAGAAAACCTTCAAAGCAAAAACGGTCGCAAGGAAGCCCCGAAGCGACCAAAGCCGGTACAAAAGCCGTGGCGCCCGGCAGGCAAATCACCTCCACACCGGCCTTTACGGCTTCACGCGCCACCAAAAAACCGGGATCGGAAATACCCGGAGTGCCGGCATCGGATACGACCGCCACCGTCTCTCCGGCATTTAAACGACTGACCACACTGGAAACCGTCTGATGCTCATTAAACTTATGATAAGACAACATTGCATTCTTTATCTCAAAATGCTTCAGCAGAATACCCGTCGTACGCGTGTCCTCCGCCAGTATCAAATCGGCTTCCTTCAATATGCGCAAAGCACGATATGTAATATCTTCCAAGTTCCCCACCGGAGTAGGTACCAAATATAAGATTCCCATCAGTCTATTGTCAATATGGACAAAAGTAAGAATAAAACATTATCCGCTACACTACACACGTCAATATTTAACAGATGTTTGCGAATTTGCCTCTTTTTTTATCCTATTATCCACCCTTAATTCTTATTTTTGCAGAGAATTATAATCAAAAACATCCGCACATGAGTCCGATAACCGAACGAAACGGGGAAATGATGCGCAGAGGACGGATTGAAGTCATCTGCGGTTCCATGTTCTCCGGCAAGACCGAAGAACTGATCCGAAGATTGAAACGAGCCGAGTTCGCCCGCCAAAGCGTAGAAATATTCAAACCGTCCATCGACACGCGCTATGCCGAACAAGACGTGGTGTCGCACGAAGGAAACTCCATTCCCTCCACCCCCGTAGATTCTTCTGCCAGTATCCTGCTACTTGGTTCGGACACGGACGTAGTAGGCATAGACGAAGCGCAATTCTTTGACGAAAACCTGATTGACGTATGCAACGAATTGGCCAATCGCGGCACACGCGTAATTGTGGCCGGACTGGACTTGGATTTCAAAGGCGTGCCTTTCGGCCCCATGCCGGGATTATGCGCCGTGGCGGACGAAGTGACCAAGGTGCATGCCATTTGTGTGCGTTGCGGTGCGCTGGCCTACGTGTCCCACCGTACGGTCGACGACGAGAAACGAGTGCTTTTAGGGGAACAAACAGCATACGAGCCGCTCTGCCGTGCCTGTTACCAAAAAGCGATAGAAAAAGATAATCTAAAACATCAAGTCTAACTCCTGCTTCATTATGTTTGAAAAAGAAATAACGTTCGACCGATTTATCCGGGGATTGATGGTTGTAGCCGGATTGGGACTGGCCATATACATCATCAATCTGCTCAGCGCAGTACTCCTGCCTTTTTTCATCGCCTGGTTCCTGGCCTATATGATATATCCCACGGTGAAGTTTTTCCAGTACAAACTTCATCTCCATAACCGAATCTTGTGTATCGCCATTACCTTATTATTAATATTGGCAGCCATAGCCGGTTTCTTTTGGCTCATCATCCCTCCGGCCATCGCCGAATTTGTGAGATTCCGTGATTTAATAGCCGACTTCATCAAAGAGACAGGAAATTCCACCATAGCCCGCAATATCGAAATTTTCTTCCAACAGAATATCGACCAAAATGCTTTCATACGGTTGCTGCACGAGAACAACGTGATGGAAGCGTTGAAAGTGGCCGTCAACCAACTATGGAGCCTGGTTTCGCAAACATTCGACATCATCATTGCACTACTCGGTTTTTGCATGGTGCTCCTCTATCTTTTTTTCATCTTGTTGGATTACGAAAAATTATCTGAAGGTTGGATCAAGTTAGTCCCTAAGCGTAGCAGGCGTTTTGCAGCGGCATTGGTGGATGATGTACAACACGGGATGAATTCATACTTCCGCGGTCAAGCCCTTGTCGCCTTTTTAGTAGGAGTCTTGTTCAGCATCGGGTTTCTCATCATCGACTTTCCTTTAGCCATAGGTTTGGGAATGTTTATCGGTTTTCTGAATCTCGTACCTTACATGCAAGGATTCGGCTTCATCCCCACAGTTTTGCTCGCCCTATTAAAAGCCAACGACACAGGGGAAAATTTCTGGCTCATTTTACTTTCGGCTTGTATCGTCTTTATCGTCGTACAAAGCATACAAGATGCGTTTCTCGTCCCTAAAATCATGGGCAAGCTCATGGGACTGAATCCGGCTGTCATCCTGTTGTCGCTATCCGTGTGGGGTTCTTTATTAGGTTTAATCGGCCTCATCATCGCACTTCCCTTGACGACCCTCCTGCTTTCCTATTACCGTCGCTTCATAGAGCGGGACGAACGCAAAGTCATACTGGCAGAAGAAAGGCGACGTAAACGTCCTTTATCTTCTCAAGCCTTTTCAAGCGAATCCTCCAATACTTTCCCTCCCATCCCCACAACATCTAATCACAACGGAGAGTCCACGCCAAAGGAAGAACACATGCATGCTTCTGAAAGTGGAAAAAGCTCTTCCGTAGAGGGTGAAAAGGATTAAAAGACATCATCTCTACGAAAAAAAGCCCCCATTATGAAAAAAAACGAGCAAATCTTTTGCTATTCTCAGAAAAAGCCGTACCTTTGCACTCGCAATCAGGAATGATGCATAATAGAGGTCGATTCGTTAGCTCAGCAGGTAGAGCACAACACTTTTAATGTTGGGGTCTTGGGTTCGAGCCCCAAACGAATCACTGAAAATCAAGCGGTTATCTAATTCAGATAATCGCTTTTTTCATGTTTAGGCGGTGGTTTCCTGCATCTGATGTAAACCGAGATGTAAACCAGTAAACCGTATGAGCGAAACAATTAAAGTACTGTGTTACAAATCAAAAACACTTAGTAATGGAGAACACCCATTAATGGTTTGCGTCTGTAAAGACGGAAAAAGGAAGTATCAGAGCCTTGGTTTATCCATTAAAATGGAACAATGGGACTTCAAAACCAACCAACCTAAAGCCAAATGTCCCAATCGTGAAAGAATCATTCTTCTTATAAATGAGAAAATTAATGAGATTCAAAAAGTAGCCTTAGACAAACGGATTGCAGGCAAGGACTTTACGGCTGCAACCCTAATAGAATCCACTTCTTCTAAGGAGAGTTCACACAAAACAGTTGGCGAGTACTACCTGACCTATATACAGAACTTGAAGAAAGAGGGAAGAATCAGATATGCAGGCATGTTTGAAGTGTCTTACACCTCTTTTATAAAGTTCAATAGGCATCTTGACATACCTTTTTCAGATATAGATATTGCATGGCTAAAGCGTTACGAGTTGTGGATGAAAGAACAAAATTTATCAGTTAGCACCATAAGCACACGAATCAGGCATTTGCGGGCAATTTTTAATTTAGCCATTGTAGAACATTCCATCAAAAATGATTGTTACCCATTCCGTGCCTACAAAGTTTCAAGATTAAACAGACAGACCGCAAAACGGGCGATAAGCAAGAAAGACATCCAAAAGGTTATTCGCTATCAGGGTCATACGGCTATGGAACGTTTGGCTATAGACGTGTTCACATTCTCCTATCTGAATGCAGGAATCAACTTTATAGACATAGCTAAGCTGAAACACTCCAATATCAGAGACAACCAACTTTTCTATAATAGGGAAAAGACTAAGAAACTAATTTGTGTGCCACTCCAAGCAAAAGCAATAGAAATAATCACTAAATATAAGGATGAAAAATCACCCTACGTGTTCCCTATCCTTTCACCTTTCCATAAAACAGAGGTACAAATAGCCAACAGACTACATAAAGTATTGGCGAAGATTAACAAACACCTCAAAAAGATAGGTGAAAAACTTAGGTTGCCCTTACCCCTCACAACATACGTTGCGAGGCATTCATACGCTACAGTTTTAAAACGTGCAGGAGTTTCTACAGCCATTATTAGTGAATCATTAGGCCATAGTTCCGAAAAAATAACGCAGGTTTACTTGGACAGTTTCGATAATGAACAGATAAACAATGCAATGAAGAACCTGCTATAAAACAAAAAAAGTCTGTAGTCTGAAAAAGATAGCAGACTTTTATTTTATTTTGCAGTATAACTAACAACAACGCACTATGTCAAAAGAAGAACTACACCAAATAGAAGAACTGCCCGATTTAAAAGTGGCTTGGCATGAAAGCCACAAATGCCTTGATGAGCCGCTTTTGGAATATGTGTGGGAAGTAGCCAACCACTTCCTGCCCGATTATGAAGATACGGATATGGGAATGATACCCATAGAATCATCTGCACCTGCCATTTTCGCCAACAGGTATGCGGAAAGGAACTTGTCCGTTGAAGAGAGATATGAAAGAGCCAGAGAAATGAAAATGTTCAAAGGGACTTTGGATGAATACAAAAAACGTGAATATAGAAAGTTGGACGATTCTTTCAAAGAGAAGTTTCTGGCCAATGAAGACTTACAGAATACCATTGAAGCATATAAGTTGGACGTGAGTAAGTTTTGGTATCTGCTTCTGTTCGTATATGACTTCATAGAGGACATTGGCACAAATGTACCTACATTGAACAAGTCCGTATTGGAGGACTTTAGCTATTTTCATGCCAATCTGTTGAAAGCCACAAGTATCACCCTAAAAAAGAATAATAAGAAAAGTTATGCCGTTGAAAGGGAGGACACAATCAGAATCATTCAAGCTGCCTTACAGCATTTTATCAATACATATAGCGATATTATACATAGTGAACAAGATAGAGAAGTTATGATTAAACAATTAAAGGACATAGGTTTGGAGGGCTTCATCAGAAATGACTTATCGTCAAAAATCAGCTTTACGGACAAGTTCTGTCTTGACATATCCTATAAGAAGTGGAAGTTTACGGATATGTTTCTATTTTTTATTGAGAGAAGAAAGGCTACCACCATACCCAACAAAAAGATAAAGGTATCTAAAGACAAATGGATGTTCGTTTCAAGGCTTATCTATACAGTAGGCTATGATGGCAAGAGATACAATGAAGAATACGATTCGGAGGGCAACAAGAACAGGATGCTGTCCAATCTCCTTAGAAGATACAAGAATGAGAAATTTCCGTCTGTCATAGCCAACAACTACATGGTAGTTTCTTAAACTGCACACATAAGACCATATCAGAAATGCGTACTGAAAGGCTTATTCTTTCCGGTACGCATTTTTTTTGCGTACTGGAATGGGCACGTTTTCTACACACATGGCCATTCGGTAAATTCCTTTGTTACCCCTAAATTCTGCCCTAATTTTGCAATGTCAAAAGGAAACAAATAAGCAAGTGCGCATAGCTTTAGTAGTTCTTTAATGGCATTATAATTAATACGTTAAACATTTAAAATTAGAAATTGTGAAAAATATTAAATTTACAGAAGAGTTAAATAATGAAGTAGAAAACGTGGTAGAAAACACTAAAGTAAGTGCAATATTCGTGCAGGAACTGAAAGAAGCATTCCTTATGTTTCCCGTCAGAACGGATATGCGTTTCAAACAATCCTCAAAAGGAGAACTGATTATATCGGTCACAGTCGTTTATGCTACTGGCATGACACAACATTTTGAGGGTGCAGGAGATGCAGACCTTATTTCGGCAATACATTTCGGCATGGCTAAAATAATAAACGGTTTGCACGACTACAAAGCGGAGGAACATGAGGTAGAAATTGCCAAAGAGAATGAAAACTTGGTAATGGAACTGTTCAAGCAGTACATAAACTCCACTATGAGGGGCTATATTGAAGCGGACTGGTACAACAACGGTGGTGAGCGTTACCGTTGTGTGAGATTCTCTTCCACGTTCAACGGGAATGTAAAGTTCTGCATGAAAGCAACGGATGAAGTGAACAGCCTTATCTGTGAAGCCTGCAAACCCGAATGGATGAAGAAATCAGAAGCGGAAGCCAAACAACAAGTTCCCGAACAGAATGAAGTAGCCTAAACAATCAGCTTTGAAGAAAGTCGAGGGAACAACCTCTCTCGGCTTTCTTTTTTAATCGGAACAGAGAAAATGAAACAGATACAGTTTACTCAAACATATAACAACGAAGCTGCACACAGACAAGTGAAGCTGTTGATGAAGCAGCACAAGCAGCTTTATATCCAAGTGAACGGTGAAGCATGGATTAGCAGTCAAGGAGTAACGAGTATAAGATACCAACTCAACGCACAAGGCTGGCAGTGGATTCTTAATTATCTGCAAACGGGAGATTATGAGGATTTTGGAGTATTCCCGTCCAAACTATCCATGCTATGTAACCAAGAGGATGTGGTAAAAGAACTAATAGAACAGAAATACAATATTGCAAGAATCCCTTTTTTACGGGAAACCGAAGCCTATATAAGACTTAGAGGGCTGTTCCGTTTCGGAAAACTCTTTTTCAGCATAAGGAGAAGCGATAAATTTATAGATTATTTAAACAGCAAAGAATTATGATTACCCTACATGAAGGTCAATACCTGTCTGACGTAATGAGTGAGATTCCGTCAAACTGCATACTTTCCAAAAGAATACCCGGCTGTGGTGCTACTACTTTGGAGCTTGAAACTCAAAGAAATTCCATTATCGTAGTACCTAATGTGCCCGTCATCAAAAGCAAGTGCGGCAAATACAGCAATCTGTTAGGTGTTTATGAAGATGTTACAACAGATAAGATTCGCAATTATTTAATTAACAATAGATTACATAAGATAATGACTACTCCCGAAAGTTTCGGTAAAGTAAAAACAGCTTGCAGCGGTATTGACATTTATAATCATTTCTTCCTGCTGATGGATGAATGCCACCAACTAATTAAGGATGTGGATTACAGAACGGACATAGTGCTGCCCATGAATGACTTTTTCCGCTTCAAAGGTAAGGCTCTTGTTTCCGCCACTCCTATCGGATTCAGTGACCCAAGATTTAAGGAGTTTGAAACAGTGGAAGTAAGTGCCGATTATGATTACAGACAAGAAATTGCGGTTACACATACTTATAATATACACAAGGCAATAAGTGAATATTTAGACAATCACACAGAGGGAACAGTCTGCTTTTTCGTCAATTCTGTGGTAATGATTTACTCCATAATGAAACAATTCGGCATATTGGAGGATTCTACCGTTTACTGTGCGCCCAAAAGCCGTTTGAAACTGAAAAATGAATACTCCTTTGATAATGCTTATAATGATTGGAACGCAGATACCATGAAGAAATATAACTTCTTCACTGGCAGATTTTTTACGGCATTCGATTTGGATTTGCCTTATCAGCCCGATTTGGTAATGGTTACAGACCCTTATAATTCCGAATATACCATACTTGACATAGATACGGACTGCATACAGATTTGCGGAAGATTCCGTAATGGCATAAAATCGGCAACACATATCTATCGGGTGAATCCCGAAATGGTAATTCAATCCAAAGAGCAAATAGAAAAGCAAATTTCAGAACAAGAATTTGCCTACAACTTAATTCAGACATTATATAATAGTGCTGATTACAAAGAATACAGAAATGCTTTCGGTGAGATTCTTGAAACTGCACCGTTCCGCAAATACCTATATCCCGATTTCACAAAGAACTGGTTTGCCATAGACAATGAAATTAATTCCGTATTGGTGAACAACAGATACCAAGCGAAGCAGGAAATAATGAACTGGTACAATGACTGCCATTTCTTCAATCCCACATTTGAGAATTGCGAATATAATGAGAATGACGAGAAATTAAAGATTGTCAAGGCTGCACGCTCGGTAAAGGACAAGCGCAGAAAAATGGTGCAACTTCTTAATGAGATGGAAAACCCTGATTCGGAATACGCCTTAGATTTCATTAATGACATGCGGAAGATTGACCCTTTCATTGTGGAAGCGTTTGAAACTTTGGGCAAAGAGAGGATAGAGGAACTTAACTATTCCGAAAAGAAAATCAGGGAAGAAATGATTCTCACACAACGTAAGGGGAATAAAGTTGTCAGACTGGTTAAGAATATATTCAAGGTTGGTAACAGATATTCCAATGAGAAAATAGTTAATGAATTAACGAGAATATTCGAGATGTTGAACATGCACCCCGAAGAAGATATAGAACCTAAACTTATTATGCTCTATTACCGAGCTTCCTCTTGTTGGGTTGGTAAAAAGAGAGGTTATCAATTAATTAGTGAGATAGTCTGACTATTACCAACAAAATCTCATTTTTTTGTCTTTCTATACCCGATACAGAAATTGAAGAAAATGTTGGTAGCTCCCCCCGATAACTAATGAAACAGAGTAATTTTCTTACCAACTGATAACAGACAGCCGCAGGAAATTCTTGCGGCTTTTATTTTTGGTGCAGAACCACAATAGCACATTTTTCCGATTCTGACTTTCTGAAAATTTCCACTTTAATAAGAATTATATAGCCTATACTTTATAACATGCCACATATAACCAATGACATTAAAAAGACTATCTGATTAAAGAATCACCTATATGCAGTTTAGCTAAAAATCAAGAGAACAGGTATATAAGGTACTTAATACGGAAATCCCCCTCCCCATTCAACCTGTGACCTAAAATATATAAGAGTGTCTGCCTTGCGTGTCCACAACCTCCAATAGTCCCCCTCCATACATTGATATAAAAAGAATTATTAATCATTTAAACTTTTATCAACATGACAGATTTGATTATCATGCCTGCAAAGGCAAGAAAGGGAATGGGATGGAGTGATTTTGCAGAAGAGGCCACCATCATTGAAGAAACCGTAAAGCCTGAAAGGGCAAACCACTTTATTGAGGCCAACACCATGGAGATTGACTTGCAACACCTCAAAAGTGACTGCATTGTCCCCGTGTTCAGCAAGGACAATGAACTGACCATCTCACACAACGCATTCATTGAAACGGTGTGGGAGGCGGCAAACTCTTTCTTTACAGGGGAAAGAATTGAAAACCCTGAAATCAGGGTAAGCCACATCGTCAAGGGGAGGATTCCTGAAGCCATCCACAAGCCTGCAAACCAACTCTTAGAGAGTGACAAGACGCAGTATTTTGAAAGGATGATGTTCTGCATTGAAGTCCCCACCATCCATGAAACGGTGGAGGGGAACAAGCTCGCACTTTCAATAGGCGGGGTGCGCGCTTACAACCACATGAACCTTTACAGCAAGAAAACCGTGGAGAAATTCAAGGTCTTCATTGGATTTAAAAACATGGTTTGCTGCAACATGTGTGTCTCAACGGACGGCTATCTAAGTTGCTTGGAGGTTTCAAACACGGGGGACCTGTTCCGTTCCGTCTTGGAAATGTTCCATGCCTACAATCCTGCAAAGCACATCCATTTGATGCAGACCCTTGGAAACAGCCATTTAAGTGAGCACCAATTTGCACAAGCCATTGGAAAGATGAGACTTTACCAGTGCCTGCCACAAGGTTACCAGAAAAGCATCCCAAGGCTGCTTATTACCGACACGCAGATTAACAGCGTGGCAAAAGCCTACTTTCAGGACGTGAATTTCAGGTGTTCGGACAACGGGCTGTCCATGTGGAAGTTCTACAACCTCCTTACGGGGGCAAACAAAAGCAGTTATATAGATTCTTTCTTGGACAGAGCCTATAACGCCACTGAAATAGCCACGGGCATCAACGCGGCCTTGCACGGGGACGGGCGTTACAGTTGGTTTATTGACTAATTAACGGGAGGACATCTGTTTATTCAGGTGTCCTTTCTTTTTGACCACTTTAAAATACTACAAGATGGAAGATGATGGGAAATTGATATTATGGGGAACGTTTGTCGTTCTCCTACTGATAATAATTGGTGTCATCAATCCTTTTTTGCTGATACTGATTTTATCCATCCTTATTTATATGCAATCATAGCCGCACTTATTTTATTGGAATGTGACAAAGTTTGAAATCTCTGTTATCACTATGCCGTTTACAGAAATAGAAAAGTTTGTCACATTCTGATAGTTCCAAGAAAAACGGACTGCAAGCAAATTCCAAAACGAAGTGGAAACTGTCTTTTTAAAAAGGCATGATATGGCTTGTAGTTTATGGCATGTGCGATTTTGGGGAACTGTTTATAAGCTCTGAACAGCCGCGCCTGTACACCATATCCGAAAACCACCTGTGGCCTTTATAACTGACAGCAGGTATGAACTTTGAAAATTATCGACTTATACGCCCACTTTAATTTTTTATACCGCCATGAAGTTATGAGGAAGAGGAACTGGTTTCATTGATTGCTTGGTTGGACGGCAAACCTATACACCTTATTATACATAAGAGAGATTCATTTTTCTATCCGTAGAACCTGTGGGTACTTTTTTCGGGAAGAAATCTTCTTATAGACCCCGTTCAAAAAAAAGTACCTGCTTATTTACTTATTACAGATATGTTTTAGAACATATAATTTCATATTCATCAACTTTTTAGTTTGGCCTTTCAAAACCTTTCGCTAACTTTACACTCAATTCCAATTACTTAAAGTGTTAGGAGTTGGAAGGATATAGAAAACGAAAGGGCGTTTAGCAATATTATCCTCTACTGAATCTGGACAATTCAAAACCGTGGATAATGGGCAATGAACGTCCACGTCTGTGATATTTATCCCCCCTCTTTGGGACATATTATATCATAGGGCGTGGACTTTGCTTATTATACGGTTTAGGCAGTCCAGAGCCTTAGTAGAGTAATAAGCCAAAGTTCCCACGCCTTAAATTTTTAACCGCTTTCATCTGGGAATTGGGAAGTACAATATTATTAATATGACTGATGATAATATTTTAACGTGTTACTCTTGCTTCTTAGTTAGCATTCTATCCAAATGCCCTAATCAATCCCTTTCTGCAACAAAGGCTAACATCAAGAATGCCTTTATAACGTACATGGAAATGGGGAAAAGTTGTGCAATTGATAGAAACTTTCAATACGAAAATTTTATTAATGAAGCAAGAAATATTATTTCAGAAGTTGGAGGTATAGAACAAATAATTCAAGCATTTAAGTCCTTGGCGACTAATGAAGATATAACAGAATGCAAAACTTATTTAATGAATTTCGGGCATCAATGCCGTAGAATTTCAAATAGTGAAGCACCAATGCAAGAAGCCATATACATATCTAAACAATTTTAAGTTCTATATTATGAGACTTGCAAAATGGTTTAGATGGGTATTTCCTGCAAAGAACAAAACTAATGAATCTATTAATATAGTAAATAGTATAGCAAAAGCAAAGAAATTACATAAAGAGCTAATACTATATGCTCATCCTGATAAGCATCCCAACAATCAAGAACTGGCAACCAGATTATCAGAGCGTATAAATGAGAATAGGTTTAATTACAGTGAGTTATTAAAATTGCAAGACATAATAAACAAAGAATTATATATAAAGGAATGAACATCGTAGATTTATTTAAAAACTTATTAAATTCACTGCTTGATGGTTCTTTTGAAAAAATGAAAATCATATCTACTATGAATCAATCATTTAAAGAATACTATTATTCGGGTGAATTAAACAGATTGTGTAAAGTATCTATAACAATGGGAAACGATAGTTATAGACACGAAATGAGTGCTATCTTTTTTAGAAGCGGATTTAAAATCTCCATTGAGAATGATTCTGATTTACGGGATTCTGAAATAAGAGATATATCTCAATATATATTATCAAATAAGGCTTTTGTCAGACAACTCATGTCATTGGGATTTGATACCTTAATAATAATGGGTAAAACCACTAAAAAAGCACTGCAATATAGCCTAAAAGAATATGCCCAATTAAGAGGATTTTCTTTAGAATAAACAACTAATTACTTATCACGAATATGAGTTATGTTAGTAGTACCTATAGGAAAAAAGAATTTATTCAAATTGTTATAGAACAAACTTTTATTATAAAGAAAGATTATATTAGTAAATGGTTTTCTGTAAAAGAGGTATATACCGAAGTTTTACAAGAAGAAGAAAAGATTATATTCAGTAATGGAGAAGTTGTTACGAAAGAGCATAAATTATACGTGAATTGCGACCCAACCAATTTTATACATTGGGTAACTGATTATAAAAATAACATTAGTATGACATATTTCTCTGACGGGCGAGAAGAGAAAGGAGAGCCGCCTTTAAAACCAAAGAATGATAAAATTGTTCGTAAATGGATAAATGGAGAAACTCGTCACGAACATTACAATAGCAATGGAGATTTGTCATACATCGCAATCTATGATGCGAATAATAGACTAAAGGAATATTCCAACTATATATATGATAGTAAAAACCTTCTTATCAAAATATGCTCTATGAATGACTATAAAAAAAAGACCGAAACAATATTACAATATAATGCAGAAGGGAAATGTACATCTAGAAAAACTACGGATGGAAATAATACTATAATACAAAAGCTCAATTTCTTTTTTGATAGTCACGGAAATACAACTCGAATATATGAATATTTTAAAGGTAAAGAGTATATCGACAACTTTACTTATGATAAAAATGGAAATATGTTATCATCTGAATTTCACGATGAGGACCATATATTGAGACGTGGTACATATCGCTATAATCAATATGGTGATACTATTTATTTTGATACATGGAGAGATAGAAAGAGGGTAAAGGAAGAATATGAATATGATAAGTACGACAAATACGGTAATTGGCTTGAACGTCGTAAGTTAGAAGATGGAGAAACTGTGAAATTTATCAGAAGACAAATTAAATATATAGATTAGCGTAATTATGAAAAAGACTATCATCATTTCAATCAGCATAGCTACATTCATAGCTTGCAGTCCCACCAAACCAAAAGCAGGACAAGTTTCCACCATAGACAGCACTTTGCAGGTAAGAGTTGATTCTATCCTGCAAAACAAGCTATCCGAACTTGATGCGACAGCAGGGCAAGTTATTGTAATGGAAGTGCAGACAGGAGAAATCAAAGCTTCCGTGGGTGCTGATTCCACGCCGCAAGAATCGGGATTAGTACGTACCGCTTCACTTCTCGCCGCATTGGAAACAGGCAAGGTAAAATTGTCTGACACCATAGATGTTGCGGATGGGGTTTTAGCTATTGGAAAAGATACATTGTGCGACCATAATTGGCATAGAGGTGGATATGGAAAAATCACAGTGGAGCAAGGTTTCGGACTTGAATCCAACATCGCCAATTACAAAGTTGTGAGAAAGGCATTTAAGAATGAACAAACCCTTGCGGAATCACTTGCAAAATACGGTTATCAAGTGAAAGACACAAGTTTGGTTTATAACTCTTTAGGCTATGGCATACCCACTACTCCGTTGCAGAACTTGACTTTCTTTAATGCTGCAAGTAAGACAGCCATTAAACAAGCATTGGAATACGCTGTTTCTGATGAATTAGCCAAGCCTGCCCAATCCGATAAGGTCAGAGTGGCAGGAGTAACGGGGACTATTCAGCTTCCAAACGGTGAATATGCCGTAGAATTTTGTGGTTACTTCCCTGCCGATAATCCGAAATACAGTATCATTGTTTCCATTAACAAGAAGGGATTACCTGCAAGTGGTGGACTGATGGCAGGTGAGGTGTTCAGGCAGATTGTTGATTATATGGTAGCGGAATAATTGCTATCTTTACCATTAATTACAAAAAGCAATGAACGAACAGTTTAAATATAAACATCTACCCACTATTAGCAACTTACCATTAAGGCAAAAAATGGCGGTTCTTACTGGTGCAGGAATAAGTGCGGAAAGTGGATTGGCTACATTCAGAGATAATAATGACTCATGGAAACGACCACGATGCTAAAGGTAATCCCATCAAATAGAAATTCCGTTCATATAACTCTATGGATGAATATGCGGTTGATAAATTACAGTTCTTGAAGCACTTATATGACTTTGACGAAAATGATGATATTAATACATTCACCGCCAAACTTACTGGTAAGAACAAAGGCAAGAGAAAATATGCAGAAGCCACTGATTATGCTGATAGGGTTGCTGCGGTATTTAAGAGTTTCAAGAACGGAGGAGTTATCAAGGCATAGGCAGGAACTATAGTAGCTGATAATACTAGAGTTGTTAAACCTACTATATAGGAGAAGATTTAGAGAACTTATCCTGAGCAGCCTTAGTTTGTCTAGGATAATAGAAGTGATTGGTAGAGGTAGTAGTCTTAGAAAAGAGCAAAGACTGACTATAATCAATACATGGAAGATAAAAATACAGAAAAAGGCTTGCGTAATTTAAATGGATTTCTTAACTTTACAGATTATGCTACAATGGGATTAGGTGCCGGTAGTTTACTGTTTAAAGGAGCAAAATGGGCAGGAAAGAGGGCTGTTGGTTAGGTTTCAAGGAACGCTGCAAAAGACCAATTACAGAAAGTTAAAATAGGAGATTTATTATCTTCTGGGCAATCTTTACCTAACAGAAATTTGGAGCTTCCGCAATATGCGGTTCCAAATTCTCCTATGAACCCTATTGATTTACATAGTGATAGATTAATAAAAGGTGGATTTGACCGCATTCCTGGAATGGTAGGTAATAAAAAGTTTCATCAAACAGGAGCATTCTTTTGGCCTTATAAAGCCAAATCACAGTTCTATAATATAAATTATTATGATAGAATGCCATAGGAAACAGTAGACAAGATAGTAGAAGATTTTGCAACCGCTGTTCGAAATGTAGATGTGCCAGTTAAAGAATGGTATTAGTTCGCTACGGAGCAAGCTACTAAACATGGAACATTTGCTACTGCTGGAACTGGTAACGTTTATATTGGTAAAGATGGACTAAGAAAGATTATTGATGATTATGGAGTTCGGAATATAGATAGGACAATTAGTCATGAAATAGACCATGCTCTTCATATTCCAGCAGAATCTTCACAAGGATTTAATTTAGAATACTTACGAAAATCTACTCCATCTCAACCTAACTATTTTATAGGGAACAATAATAGTGAGTTAGCAGCAAGAGGAACTTAGATTAAAGATTACTTTGGACTAAATTCTCCTGATTAGGAGATTACAGAAGATATGTTGAGATATGCAGCATAGAATTATGTACGAGATACTGGAATGAATAACAATATGATAGATTTTTTCAATTCTATAACAGATTGGAAAGAAGCTGCCAAATGGCTATCTAAATATGCTACTATGGCAGGAGTACCTATAACTGTAAATAAAACAAATAAATAATTATGATTACAGCAGAACACAGTGCAACTGGCATAAATGCAATATTGGATAAGTACAACTTATCAAAAGAAGAATTTTGGAAAGATCCCGAAAAATTTCTTGATAATATTGAAAATAAAGTTGTGCGAATTATGATAGAAGCAGCCATGCAATTATGTTAACAAATTTAAACTTTGAAAGTCGCCTCTAAGTGAGTAATATCGGTAGAAGGGACAAGTTCTTTTCGTCACTAAACAATGATAAAACCGATATTTTACAAAAAAAAACAGCTACTTATTCCAGGAATAGTAGGAGGGATATTTATCAAAACATATAGAAAAAATGAAACAAGTTAAAGTTAATGTGGGGAATAAATCATATATTTGCGATTTATTAGAATCAGAAGAGGATAGAAGAAAAGGTCTAATGGGAGTAGAAAATCTTCCTTAATAATCAGCAGCACCATAAAACAAAAAGCCAACCTACCCAATTACGGATAAGTTGGCTTTTTTCAGTTCTAAACAAACATCTTATTAACTACAAAACTATGTGTTACACAAGCATATTTATAGATGCAAAGAATACAAAACAATAAGAGTAGATTTTTCAGCAGGTAGATTTTTGAGAAGAAATAGCCTTATATACCCATTACAGATTTCTATACCGCTATTATATTATGCAATGGCAATACAATATATGAATACTTTTTTAGTGGAGGGAAAGCTACACTGTACTATTATATATTATATCATTAGATAGATAAAAAACTGATAGTCAAAAGCAAAACTATAAGAAAGATTCATTGCATAATAGTATTATATTAACTAACTTTGTGGTGCAGTTCAATGCTGCAAAGAGATTATTAATTTAATGTTGAATTTATCTTGGATTTCATCGGAGAGTTAAACCATCAGGTAAACCATGATGTAAACCGAAAAAGGAAACAATAAAATCTGAAAGAGACAAGACAACCGTAAAATTCGTTAGCTCAGCCGGTTACCTTTGAAAGCAGAGCCGTAGGCAAGGCTTTTAAAGGTCTTGAGAGCACAACACTTTTAATGTTGGGGTCTTGGGTTCGAGCCCCAAACGAATCACTGAAAGAAAGACAGTTTTCATTTTTCAGAAAACTGTCTTTTTGTTTATAGATACTACATTTAGCCTTTTTATGTAGACGCCAATTATAAATCTATTAAAATCGGATTCACCTGCTATTTCTTGCGGGCTGCCACTGCCAAAATGACACCTAAAGCCACTCCCAACAAAGCCGCGAAAAGCACGCGCACCTCTCCCGGCAAGAGGAAAGTTACCGTATGTGCAGGAAACCAGAACAAGGGTATCGTCTTCTTGAACACGAACTCCCATTGTACACGCCAATTCAATCCCTGCATAATCTCGCCCATAGGGATGGGACTGAACAGGCCACGCAGGGTACCACCGGTCATCAGGATATGCGTGTCGGTGATTTTGTGGAACGTCATGAACACGGGCGCAAAAATACTGTTCATGGTAACGGAGATGGCAAAAGCCAGTAACACTTTGCCCCAACTCAGTGCACCTTCCATAATGGCAGCGGGATTATCTACACCCAAATTGGCGGCAAAAGCAGGCACTCCGGTAGAAAACACTACAAAAGCCATATTGATACCCATTCCTAAAAAGCCCCATACCACAGCACGGGGCAAGACGCCGAACCCCTTACGGAAGTAATGCCCCGAACTGATACGTAGGCCCAACAGCTCACCCATAGTGGACAGTATGGAGAATTTGACAAAGCTCATCACCATACCATGCGCAGCATTAAACGACTGATACCCTTCATAAAGCGTGCGGGACAAGAAAAAAGGTACAAAGAATGCGGCCACCACCAAAGCAAAATATAAATCAGCGCGTTTCATGATATTCTAATTTTGTATTAATAAATTCTCCGGAATCGTATCTTTCTACGATTCCGGCATTCCTCCTAAAGCTATTTCAACTCCACCAACTCATATTGCTGACTGCCCAACCCGATTTGCTCGGCATAGTCTAACGTATGCATGCCGTGCCGGGAGTCGATGCGTTCAATCAGGTGTATCTTTCCATGGTCTTCCGAAGCACGTACCTGGTCCACACAAGCCCGGTCGAGTGCCACGGGGTCGAGCGAAGCCAGGATTCCAATGTCCCCCATCTTCGGGTCTTCGGGCGTGGCCACGCAATCGCAATCCACCGAAAGTTTATTGGCCACGCTGATATACAGGATACGGTCGCCGCAATGATCGGCCACAGCTTTGGCCGCTTCGGCCATCGACTCTAAAAAATCATCCTGCGGAGGCAATTTGCCCCACACCTCTTTCACGCTCTTCGTTTTTCCGGCGGAATGGATGTAAGCCTTTCCCGAAGAAGAAGCGATACCGATGGAGATATTCTTGATAGCCCCACCGAAACCGCCCATCGGGTGACCTTTGAAATGGGACAACACTACGGTAAAGTCATATTCCGGGTACGCCTTTCCCACAAAATCTTCTTTCAAATGCTTTCCCCCTTTCACGGGCAACGAAACTTCTCCGTCCGCATCCATGATGACTACCGGGGCTATGGCCGTAAAGCCGTGGTCTTTGGCCGCTTTCAGATGCTTTTCCGTATCGGAACGTCCGCCGCCGTAGGCCGTATTGCACTCCACGATAGTGCCGTCCACCTTCTGCACCAACCCTTTTATCAATGCCGGATCGAGGTAATTGTTATTTCCGGGTTCGCCGGTGGAAAGCTTCACCGCCACTTTTCCGGTAGCCTTCCGCCCGAGCGCTTCATACACTTTCATCAGGCTCTCCGGACTGATTTCTTTTATCATATACACTTTGGCCGGTACTTTTTCCGACCGTGTCTCACAAGCAGTCCCCTGTCCCTTCACACCGGAAGCCCACAGGGAAAGACCTGCCCACGCGCAAACCGCGAATAAAAACAAACGTTTCATGACCCTATATTTTAAAAAACTCATTTTACACTCCATTCCACCACTTCTCCAATCATCGGACACAAGACTTCCAGCGAGCTGTCCTCTGCCAGCTTACGGGCGTTCTCCAACGGTTCGTCCCAACGGTGGCGTGCCAACGCGTATTTGGAATGGTGCACCGTGAGCACCCGTCGGGCACCCAAAGCTTCGGCTTCCGCATGCTGGTATTTGGGCAACGTGTGGATATAACGCCAGTCTACGTTGTACTGCCCGTTCTCCAACACGGCCAGATCTATCCCTGGAAAACGTTTCCCGATGTCGGCATAGTGCGCTCCGTAGCCGCCGTCCCCACCGATGTACACCTTACGCCCCGCCGCTTCTACCAGAAAAGACGCCCACAGGGTACGGTTCGACCGCAAACCACGGCCGGAGAAATGACGGGCAGGCAAGCAATGTACCGTCACACCGCCGCCCAACGTAGCCGTCTCGTTCCAATCCAACTCCACCAACCGTTCTGGTTCGTAGCCCCAGTACTCGAAATGTTCGCCCACACCCAAAGGGCACACCACCTTACGGACACGCCCCTTCAGGCGCGTCACCGTCCCGTAATCCAAATGGTCCCAATGGTCATGCGTAATCACCAGGCAATCTATATCCGGCATATCTTCCGGACGATAGATATCCGTCCCCGGAAAAGGCTTATTCAGGAAAGATACCGGAGCGGCACCGCAAAACACGGGGTCTACCAAAATACGCTTGCCGCCCAGTTGAAACAAATAGGAAGAATGCCCGAACCATACCAAAAGCTCCCTATCCGGGTCGAGTGCACGCAAATCCGTCTTCACCGACGGAACCGGATGTTCCGGACGCAATCCTTCCGGCGACTTTTTGAAAACGAAATCCAGCATGGCCCCCCATTTCCCCTTTTCCGAAGTCATCAGGACGGTGGGTTCCATGTTACGGAACTCCCCGTCCCTGAAATTCGGCGACCGCTTGATACGTTCCAACCGTTCGCCACGCGGCAAACGCCCGAACGACGGCGTCTGAAGGAAAAGGACCACAGCCACAATCGCCACGGCTATGACACACAATATGACGAGCAATATCTTTATCATTTTCTTCCGATACATGTCTTTTTTAAACTTTATCTCCTAATGTCCCGACAAAGATAAGCGTTCGTCCGGAAATATCCTATACCTTTTTTACTTGATTTACAACCGGAATTACTTCCCGGCCTTCCGAATGCGGATTCCGGTCCTCATCCTTTCATCATCCTGACATACAGCCACCCCGGTATATGACGATACACCCAAGCAGCCAGCCTCCAGCGTCGGGTGACATATACGACCTTACGCCGCCGGTCGATACCTCGTGCGATTTGCCGACAAGCCTTGTCCACCGGAGCGACCCAAAACAGCCCCTCCCCCTTGGCCATGGCCGTATCCACAAAACCGGGACGGATGTCTGTCACCCCTATCGGCAGCCGCCGCGCGGCCACACGCTGACGCAGCCCTTCCAAATAGTTCATCTGGAAAGATTTTGTGGCATTATAGGCCGGTGCCGCCCCGCTGCCACGCAGGCCGCCTACCGAGGTGACAGTTGCCAGATGCCCCTGTCCCCGGTTTTCAAAATACCGTATGGCCCAGTCCGCCACGCAAGTCCACCCCGTCACGTTCGTATCCAACGTGCAACGCTCCACGGCGTAATCCAGCTCCGGATTCAAGTCTCCCGTCCCAGAAGAAAGCACCAGAATATCCACTCCTCCCAAGCGGGACACCAAACGCTCCAATGCCACCGGAAGCGACTCCGTGTCCGTCACATCACACACCTCTGCTTCAAACACATCCGGACGCGACGCACACAAGTCTTTCAAACGGCCCGACCGACGCCCCATCACTCCGATTTTCACCTCTCCGCGTTCCGCATACAAACGAGCCAATCCCTCACCGATACCGGACGTGGCTCCCACAATCAAAATTCTCTTCATTGTCGTTTACGTTTTATTTACACTTTCGATTTTCGGGCAAAGTTAAAAGGGAGCCGCCGGATTTTCCTTGAAGTATTTCAAGAAATTCCGGACTTCAACAATTTTTTCCGGATGGCACTCACCGTTTCGGGCGTCACCCCGATAAACGAAGCGATTTCTTTCAGCGGACGCTGTTCTTTCAGTTCGGGATAACGCCTCATCAAGTCCATATAACGCTCTTCGGGCGTACAACAATAACTGTCCATCAAACGGCGGTAGGTCATGACGAACAGTTGCTCGGCCACGATGCGCCCCAAACGCTGATGTTCAGGAGACATTTCCCAGTAACGCCTCAGCTTTTCGTAAGGCAAGACGTAAAGCGTGCTTCTCACGATAGCCTGCACGTCCGCCAACGCCGGACGGCCACAAAGGCACGAGGTGTATTCGGCCACGAAACTGTCGCGAAAGCTATACCCGACGATATGCTCCCCACCTTTCGTGTCCGTCCGCACGAAACGGAACATGCCGTCTTCCACATAGGCCACACGCCCCGACCGTTCGCCTTGCCGCACAAAATAATCCTGCTTTTCCAATATCCGCCGCTCCCCTTGTTCCAAAAAGAACCGTTTCATGGCCGAGAGGTCCAGCTCTTCCATATAATAATCATTTATCGCATCCATGCCGCAAAATTAATATTTTCCGCGTATACCCGCACATTTATCCCACCAACCTATCAGTTTGTCAGATTGCCAACATCCCCCGCACAAGACGACACTTCCGGCAAATTCAAATTGGTTTTGAAAGAAGGGGACAAGTGAAGGAGGCCGGAGTGCCCTTCGTTGTCCTTTTCTGTCTCTTGTTTTTGCCGCACACTGGAAAATCATTGTGCTGTGATTGATTTTCCGGTTTGCGGTAATTGTTTTTGGTTTCTTTGCTTGTCTTTCTATGCCTCTCCCCTCCATACAGGGAGATATGTGAAAAAATCCATTCGCATCCTTCATACTTATTGGCTTACAGGTTGTTAAGGTGAACTTTCTTCATCCATGGGGTTCACCGGGCATTCACCGGAAAGGGGCACGGGGATGCCGGTCGGGGACGATTACCGCTGAAAGAAGGCTGAAGGACGGATGAGTACATCCTTCACAGGAACCTGTTGTATTCCAGAAACTTGCAAAGTATCCTGAAGGATGAAACATATTTTTGAAAACTTGCTGTGTATGTCCATTTGGAGGGATGTTTCAGGTCTGTGCCAACCCGTATTACCATGCCGCAGGCGTAAATTTCCCGTTAACGGGGTTAGTAAATATTAGTAAAAAAAGCACAGCGGTTGACATTGTCCTTTGGAAATTTTGTAATTACTTTGCCTCCGAATCCCATACAGGTAGTCGGTATAAAATAGCGTAAAGCCGCGAAACCTGCAAAGGGTATAATTTTAAAAATCAAGTGTTATGAAGAAGAAGTTCCTCGCGCCCTTGACGGGCGCAGTGGCGTTGGTTGCAAACAAGGACGTTACAATATATTTGAAGAATGACAATGAATATTTTATTGCAATCTTGAAAAAAGCTTTTAACTTTAGAAATTATTAGAGTTAAGTTGTGTTTGTTTTTATATTTTACATATCAAGTAGATTCTTATGAGAAAAAACAATCTGATGAAATTGGGATTTTTTGTCAATATCCTTTTTTTCTTGTTATCCTGCGGGGGAAAGCAACAGGGCGGTATTCCTGTTTATTCGGTAGACGTACTGCAAAGAGACAGTGTAAACCATTTCTTTTCCGGTTATGAATATGTCATGTTGGAAACCAATGAAAATTGTTTGTTGGGTGAGGTAAAAGGTATGAAAGTCTATGACTCGGTAATAGGTATAAGGGAGCGTGAAAGAATACTTCTGTTCGGACATGACGGAAAGTTTATTTCCAAAATAGATAAAAAGGGACGTGGAGCAGGAGAGTACCTGTCTGTGGAGGACTTTTGCGTCAGGGATTCTTTGGTATATGTGCTGTCAGGTGCTTATAAATCTATCTTAGTATACGGCATGAGCGGTACTTTTGTACGTAAAATAGAACTAGGTGATTGGTATGGGCATTTTGAGGTTCTGGATGACGAATTGATGTTCCTTTCCTCTGAATATAACAATGAAAAACGATATAACTTTGTGGTGTTCAATTATGTCAAACAGGAGGATGCGGCTGTCTTTTCCCCTTTCGAGACAAATGAAGGCGTTGCATTCGGGGACTTTCTTCCATTTTGTGGAACCTATGACAATGGCCGGTATGCGATCCTTCCTTTTGATTGTACCTATACGGTATATCAGTTGGACAAGTCCGGCTTTACGTCTCATTGCCGATTTGAGTTCAATACAGAAGATCGGCTTGAAGAAGGTATGCCATTATTCGATTTATACCAGAGGACTAGTGGCAGGGATGTAGTGCGTTATTTGGGGCTTTATGAAGAATGTAACGGTTCCATATATGTGACATTTGATCTTTTTACGACCAAGGGAGGTATAGGTACTTTTGTATATAAGGTCGGATCGGACAAAAAGTCCTACCTCATGCGGTTGCAAGAAAAGCACATCCCTACATATCCCTACGTATCAAGTCCTTATGGGGTATATAAAGGCTCATTCTATTCCATTGTAGAACCTTCCACCATAATGTATATAGAAAATCAGTATGGTCTGTCCTTATTTCGTGACAAAGGGCTGACGGAAGAAAATAACCCCGTGGTATTCTTTCATAAATTGAAATGAAATATGAGGCATACAGGTATTTTATGTTGCCGACGCTCCTTGCTTCGTATCGTGACGGGGAAGCATATTCTTCTTGCGGGTTGAAGGCAATGTACTTGCGGGACGGGCGGATTCATGATTGGGAGCCGTATGGCAAGAGTGTGTCTCCTTGTTTTATCTTCATGCCATTGCAAAAATAGCGTGAAGCCGCGAAACTTGCAAAGGGTATAATTTTAAAAATCAAGTGTTATGAAGAAGAAATTCTTCGCGCCCTTGACGGGTGCAGTGGTGTTGGGCTCGCCGGTCTACGCCGGGTATTGCACTTATGATACGTACCATGGAGTAAGTGAGAGTGGTTTGTTATTGGAAATCCAAGGTAAGAACAGGATATACTTATTATGATTGCGGTTCCTGTGACAGGGTATATGATGAGCAAGGAAAAGGAAGTACATCCAAATGCCTTCCTAAGTAAAAGTGTTTAATAAATTAATTCATGGAGAAGTAGGTTTGATAAGGACTTACTTCTTCTGTTTCCTAATTAAAAATAAGAATAAATGTTGAGCGATAAGTTTAAAAATAACAAAGGAGTGGCGTTTTCTCTTGTTATTTTATTATTAGTTTGTTGTAAGGGGCGGGAGGACGTGAAGCTTGTGGAAGGATTCCCGTCGGAATATGATTTAAAAGCGACAGGAATAGATTCCCTTAATCGTTATCCCGGTGCTTATGCCATTTCTATGGTGGGAGATAAATTTATCGGGATGAGAAAGGCAGACCATTTCTTTTTCGCGTTGAACAATGATTTCTCTTTGATATCCGAAATCGCAGCCAAGGGACATGGCAATGGAGAGTTCATGGCCCCTCTTTATTGTGGCCAGCATGTGGAGGAAAGTGGGAAAGAATATGTGTACATATTGGAACGTCCAAAGCGTAAATTATATAAGGTCGCATTGGATGAGTCAGAACAGAACGAATATATCTTTGAGATCCCTATGTCATGGAACATAGAACCGTCTTTTCTTTTTCTCCACGGGAAAGATAGTTGTCTGGGAGTAAACAGTTTGCATAGTTGCAACTTCTTTGTGGCAGATTTGTCCCAAGATGAAGCGGAGGAACAGGACGCTGTATATGAATTTTCGGGAACGGAGGAGGATATTTTCAACGTGGCACAAAGCACGGCTTCTTATTCAGCCGAGAATTCCCGCGTAGCTATGGCGTATTTCAATCTGCCGGAGATAGATATTCGTGCTTCGGATGGACGTTTGATACAATCTGTTTTTTATGAAGATGTGATGAAACCGTCAGAAATAAACCCGTATGAACCACGTATGTTTTTTGCTTATGTCACTTCCACCTCTCGTCATATTTATGCTTTATATATTGGAGATGAAGAAGAACAGGATGCAGGTAAAAGCCTGATTTTAGTTTTTGATTGGGACGGTAACCCTGTTTGCCGTTTGAGGATTGATGCAAGTGTATGTTTTGCGATTGATACGAAAAACCATCGGATAGTTTCCATTAATGAAGATGATACCCATTTTGTAGCTTCGGAGTATAGGTTGCCTGACATATTGCAATAGTATGAAGTTGGTTGTATATACGGATACAGCGACTTCTTCTTCGTACGCCCTGCGAAAGATGCGCTTGTGGAATGGGCATTGATTGGTTTAGCACTTTTAAAGGGGCCATTCAATGCTGTTTCATATTTCGTCCCTTGCCTAAAGACATGAATGGCGGAAGAGGACGCAGGGTAACCTACTACTGGAAAGCCCTTATTCTGAAAAGGATTTTTTAACGCGAGCGGATTGCATATATTTCCTCAATACCTTAACTTTGGATATCGACTTTAAAACCTTTTCGCCATGAAAAAGATGATATTGGGATGTTTTTTGTATGGGACGGCCATAGGATTATATGCACAAGCCCCACAAGGAGACTTCAAAGGCTCAATACAAATAGGGCTAACGACAATGCCTATCGTGTTCCACTTCGGACAGCAGAACGGCCAACCGACAACCACCATGGACAGTCCTGCACAAGGAGTTTTCGGTTTCCCCGTACAATCGTCCGAATGTCTTTCCGACGGAGAATTAACCCTGAAAATCCCACAAATACAGTTCTGCTACGTGGGCAAAGTACGCAGCGACTCCCTGATAGAGGGGACGGTGACGCAAGCCGGGCAGTCCCTTCCGCTGAACTTGATACGCACGGCTCGGAAAGCCGGTGTGTCGTCTGAACCGGAAAGGCCCGGCACCCCAAAACCGCCCTTCCCCTACCGGGAAGAAGAGGTAAGCGTCACGACAAAAGACGGCATAAAATTATCGGGTTCACTGACTTTGCCCGAAGGGGAAGGGCCATTCCCTGCCGTGCTCCTTATTTCCGGCAGCGGGCCGCAAGACCGGAATGAAGAGGCATGGAAGTACAAACCGTTTCTCATGATAGCCGACCGCCTGACCCGGCAAGGCATCGCCGTACTCCGCATGGACGACCGCGGGACCGGCAAGTCCGGAGGCCGCTATGCCGACGCCACCTTGCAACTCGCTGCCACGGATGCGGAATGTGCCTTGGATTATCTTCTCCGACGGAAAGACATCCGACGCGGTAAGACCGGACTGGCCGGACACAGCATGGGCGGCACCATCGCTTTCCGTATGGCCGCGCAACGTCCGCAAGACGTGGCTTTCGTACTTTCATTGGCCGGAGCCACCATTCCGGGAAAAGACCTGATGATGCACCAATGCGAGAAGACCATCCTTTCGCAACTCCCTGCCGCCGCAAGCGACAGCCTGCGCACCCTGTACGAGGAACTGTACGGCACCATGGCGCTCCCCCTTCCGCTCGACTCCATACGCCACAGGAGCACTCCTCTCATGGTCTCCATTTGGCAGCATCTCGGCATAAACGAAGACACCTACCGGGAAAACCTCACGGACAGCATCCGCCGACGCAAGGCCCGCCAACTCACCGGACAAGCCATAAGTCCGGAAATAGCCAGTATCATACAATATGACCCGAGCCATGACTTAAGCCGGGTGCAATGCCCCGTATGGGCCGTCAATGGAGCAAAAGACCTGCAAGTATTGCCCGAAGAGAACCTGAAAGCCATCGAAACGCTCGCAAAAGGAAGCCCGCAAGTCGTCACGCACATTTATCCCGGCCTGAACCACCTGTTCATGGAAGCCCCCACCGGGCATCCCTCGGAATACGGACTTCTACAAGGGAATTTCAGTCAGGAAGTGCTACAAGACATGACGGAATGGATCAGGAAAACCGTAGGTGCACCGGCTGATTAAACATCTACCTCCCGTCCAAAGGACGGAGTATGTACGTCTTGCCGGATTCTGCCCTGAAAGTTATCTCTGCCCCCTCTTTCACGTTCCCTCGCACAAGGCCTTCCACTTGCACGCGGCATCTCGGCCACGGATTCCGTACGCTGCATATCCCGCCACGTTCGCTGTACACTTCCACCGGCTGCACCTCACCGCCACGCAACGAGGCACTGACCAAGAATGCTCCCCTCGCACGCAACGTACGGAACGAAGCGTCGGAGGCTTTGTCCCAGTTAGGAAACAGGCGAATCTGCCCGTCGTAACTTTGCATCAGGCATTCATTAATGACAGCCGGTAAGGCAAAGTTCTCAAACCAGACTCCCATCCCTCCCATGTACATATAATCTGTCAGGTCGTTATAACGCCCGCCGATCTGCAATACGGCATCCGTCACCGTTCCGCCGGGCAGGGTGGCGTAACGGACTTGACGCTTGAAAGCTTCCAGGTCGAGGATACCGAGACGGGACTTTTGCAGGTTCAAGAATACAATGTCATTGCCTCCTTCGTTCTGATGAGCCCGGCATGTATTCAGCAACCACTGCCGGATGCTATCGGGAGCACTGAGTCCGTATTCCTCTCCAGGAAACACGTGAGTAAGGTTGGCAGGCACGTTATACACGATTTCGTCCCGTTCGCCGGGCACAGACACATATATCCGCCCGTATTTTTCCGATTCGTACATAGGATAATCCGGCATACGTCCCAACACGTGCCGCACATCGCGTACCAGATGCCGTTCTTCCTTACGCAAATCCAATATCTCTACTGCCTCCAGATAAGCCTTAAAGACGAACTTGGCCAACGCAAGGTCTATCTGCGTGTCGTAGTTGAACTTAAAGCCGGGTTGCAAGCCGTACAGTTCCGGCGGCACGGAAGGAAATATATGGTAACGGTCGTCGCCCCACTCTTCCCCATGCGCCTCCTTGCGGGTCATGTAATCCGTAAGGAACAGTACGGCATCCTTTATCGGAACAAAGGCACGCCTGCGCAAAAAATCGGTGTCACCGGAATACAGATAATGCCACCACAGCCCCTGCACCATCCACGGCGTCTCGAAAACCTCCCATCCCCAGTCAGGCACCGGATAGGGATGCAGGTTCATTTCCACGGGATAAGCCGAATGAGGGAAAAACGCCCCACGCATCCCGTAATACTCTTTTGCCCATTTGCGGCTGACAGGCAAGAGATGGTCTACCAAATCCGCATAGACCAGATTCTTGTCCAAATGGTTGGAAGAGAATGTCACCCAAAAGGGCTGTTGCGTATTATAGTTCAAATGATAGTCTCCATGCCAGGCCGTCCCGATATTCCCGTAACTCCAATTGGCGAAAATACCGGGACAAGTCGCTCCCGGACGAAGCGCGCAATTAAAGAAATAAAGGTTACGATACCAGATTTCTTCTAAATCCTTATCAGCCAACGAAACGGAAGAACATCCCCAATAACGCTTCCACACGCCCCGATTCCGTTCTTCACTTTTCCGGGCCTCTTCCACCGAAGGATCCAAATCCCGCACCATCCGGCCTTGTACATCTGTAGCCATCCCCTCGCGCAAGGCCACCCTGACGCAAAACGGCTCCCGGGAGGAAGACACATAACGCTCCATATCCGCCAGATTTTCTTTGATGCCCAAAGTCGTCGTACGCTGTCCCCTCTCCAACCTTTGGCCGGCATAAACCTGCAAAGCGAAAGCCTTGTCTTTTTCTGGACGGGGCTGTACGGTGGAATAAGGCAACTCCTGATAGAAACCCAAACGGTTCTCACCGGATTCCCACACACGGTAACGGGGAATGTCGCCGGGGGTGGACGGGTCGGGAATCACACGAAGCCGGTTGAAACAAGAAGCCGCCGGACGGCCTTGCCCATCGGTCAGGACCAGCCAAGCCTCATCCTTCTCCATATCGGTATATACCAAAAGCTCATGCCTCTCTCCTCCAACCGATAAAGAAATATGACATACACCATCGGATATATCCAAGGAATAACCCAAAAGTTCCACCTCGCGGCGGTCGAATCCCAACAGAAGCGTACCGCAAGGGAAAGGACGGGGATAAGGACTACGGTAATTGTCGGCCGTCAACGAAAGATAGTCCGAAAATTCCTTATCATGGTGGATAGACGGAAGCGAATCCGGCAGAAGGGAAGCTTTCCGGAACACTTCAGCAAACGTCCCGATCTTGTCTTGATGGTTTTCCGTGACGCGGATATCCCATACATTGTTATGCCCGAAGTGCAGACAAACGGCATCAGGCCGAGTAGTCACCACCACTCCCATGCCTCCGTTTCCCAACAATGCCCCTTCGAAGAAGCCGGGCGCAGGCTTGTCCATCACAATAGGGTAACGGGCAGCCGTCTGCATCCCCACACTATCTTCCGCCTGCAACGGCATCCCTTGAAGCATGCACAAGCAGCCCCATATCCATGCAATACCTCTACGCATAAGTAAGTTTTGTTTCTTTTGATTCAACAGATGTACTTTTTATCTATTCTGTTGCAAAAGTAAAAAGAACCCGAGGCGGATTCAAGTAGGTTTTCGTTAAGAATTAAAAGGTTTGCTGCAAACGTCACTTCACGGTTTGCGTCCGCAAATACCTCTTGAACTGTTCCTCCGAACCATTGAATACGTCGATGTCCACATCACCCTGGATACCGCGGACCCGGCCGTCGGGCGAGAGCTGCCAATAGAGCAAATGCACGTATGGCTTGTATTCCCCGTAACGGGCCACCCATACGGGATAGGCTTTCAACGCTTCCGGCGCGAACGGCATATAACGGTTGACAAAATCCTGGCTCACATATATAATAGGCATGGTGCCGCTCCGGCGACCTATCTCTTTCAACCATACCAGCATTTCACGGAACAGCACGTCACGGCCTCCCATCGCCGCAATCCGCCTGTCGGACAGCTCCACGTCGAGCATCGGCGGAAGATCGCCTTTCTGCAAGCGGGACTTCTTCAGGAAATAGTCTGCCTGGCGCATCGCCGGACGGGTGGAAAAGAAGTGATAGGCTCCGACCGGAAATCCATACCGGCGCGCGGCACGTACATCCCGCGTATAATAAGGATTGAACACCGTCAGCCCCTCCGTGGATTTGATGTACACGAAAGAGACCGGATAATCCACCGCTCCCAACGCATTCCGGTCTGCCGTATGCCCCAAACGTGTAATGCGTAGGTTCCTCCAGTCTATACCGTACACCCGCCGCTTGTGCACATGCTGATATTTGGAAATGTCGATGCCGTATATCCGTTCCGAATGGTACAGCATTTGTTCGCCCCGGAACCGTCCCTTCGCCCACACTCCGCACTTGACCACCTCGTGAGGAGCTACTGAAAAGCCGAAGCCGTCACGCCGCCCGTCCTTCCATTTCCCTACATAGTACCCTCCGTCGTTCGCCGTGAACTCTCCCTCGCCATGCTCTTCCATCCGTCGGTTGAAGAGACCTTCATACGTCCCCTCTTTTGCTCGAAGACGTCCGCGCCGCAAAGAATCCCCGCGCCAATATCCGCTGTACGTGCGCCCCAAGGAGTCGGTATACTCCCCGTATCCTTTCCGGATGCCCGCATGCCAACTGCCACGGTACACCCCGCCATCGGGATAACGCATCACCCCCTCACCTTCCGGGAAGCCACCGGCCAACTGTCCGTAGAACAGCGTATCCCGACGCGTATAAGTACCGTAGACCGGTCCTGTTTCCGACACGTCTTTTTCTCCGGTAAAGTCAAAACGTAACCCTGTGCGCCAACCGGAAACCCAAGCTTTCAAATCTTCCCATACACACTCCGGCCAAGACGCATGGGACAAACTCAAGGCATACAACCCGGCAGACGGATAAAAACGGTCACCGACCCACATACCGTTCAGGTTCCTCCAAGGCCCGAACACAGGAGCACCCTCTGCCCCCTGAATTAAAGGAATTTCCGGACAACCGTCTTTCATCCGGATGCTCACCGGCGAAGCTTCAGCTTCTTGCCTACGGGACGCCGCACCCGGCCAGCCCCAATGCCCCCACCATGTATAATACGGCGAAAGGATGTGGAACCAACCATAGGGAAACGGATTCAACCGAAAACGGCGGCAACCGTCGGGTAACTTACCGCCTGCCACCTGCCACACGGACGGACCTCCCGGCCTTTGCGCCAACCGTCGGCAAGCCACCGACACCTCGTCCGCACCACGGCCTGCCCCCGCATGGATACGCAGCATCCGCTCCTCACGCAAATACGCATCTTCTCCCCCTACGGCCAGCAACCTGTCCAAAGCTTGCTTGCAACGTGCCAGTTCTCCACACTGCGCCTTCACCCATTCGTTATGAGCCATGACTTCATGAAATCCTTCGTCCACCACCGAATGTGTACGGCCGTAATACTCCATTTCCTCCAACATCCTCCGAAAACCGGCCAAACGCACAGACACCAGTCGCGACTCTTTCTGCAAGGCAGGAAGCAAGGTCTCACGATTCAGCCGTTCCGGTCTCGTCACGGAATCGGCAGCCGTCAGCAAACGGCCGGAATAGGAAATGAAAAAGGCATTGGCCCGAAATTCACGCTGTGCCGTTTCGCACTCTGTAGAAAGCCCTCGCAAGGTGGAATCGGTACGTAAGACATTAAAATACAAGGTGTCGCCTCCCGGTACTCCCAATTCATACCAAGACACCGTGACAGCCTCTGCCACACCCTCCCGGCATGCCCTCTCCGAAGTCGGCCAAAAAAGCAGGCATCCACACAAAATGATTCCTACCGTCACCGCCCACGCTGTTTTGCATAATTTGTTCACGCTCGGCAGAGACGAGCAAGCTTGCCTCTGCTCTCGCTTAATCGCAAATTTCTTTTTATTCCACTTCATACATTTCCCGCACGAAAAAGCCTCATTGCTTTTCTGTCTAATTAAAAACAAAAATACAAAAAGCATTTAAAAGATGTTGCGGTTTTAAAAGAATATAAGTATTTTCGCAGCGATAAATCATTTATTAATTTAACTAACGCTCTATTGTATCATGAAAATCAACTCTCTGCTTGCAGGTGTAGCGCTCATGGCAACTTCGTACACGGTTTGCGCACAAGACAATACCGTGACCGTACAGACTAAGAAAATCGGAGCCGACATCCAGCCGACCATGTACGGTGTGTTCTTCGAAGACATCAACTTCGGAGCCGACGGCGGTTTGTATGCCGAACTCGTCAAAAACCGTTCTTTTGAATTTGCCCCCGACCATTACATGGGTTGGAAGATGTTTGGCAACGTTACGTTGCAGAACGACGGCCCTTTCGACAAGAATCCGCATTACGTCCGTTTAGGTTACGCCGGACATGGCGATATGTGGACGGGCATACAGAACGAAGGCTTCTTCGGCATCGGTCTGAAGAAAGATGCGGAATACCGTTTCTCCGTATGGGCACGCGTGCCGGACGGCAAGCCGGTGACGCTGATGGTCCAGTTCATCAACCAGAACACGATGGATGACGCACAGCAGTTTGTCAGTCAGGACTTGGTTATCGACTCGAAAGAATGGAAAAAATACACGATGGTCATGAAATCCAACCGTACCATCGCCAAGGCCAACCTGCGCATCTTCCTTTCCAATCCGCAACATCGCTCGGGTACGGGTACCGTAGACTTGGAACATGTATCTCTCTTCCCGGTCGACACTTGGATGGGACATGAGAACGGCATGCGCAAGGATCTGGCACAAGCTTTATACGACATGCGTCCGGGCGTGTTCCGTTTCCCCGGCGGCTGTATCGTAGAAGGTTCCAATCTGGAAACGCGCTACCAATGGAAGCATACCGTAGGGCCGGTGGAAAATCGACCGCTCAACAAGAACCGTTGGGAGTCGACCTTTACCAACCGTTACTATCCGGACTATTTCCAAAGCTATGGTCTGGGATTCTATGAATACTTCCTGCTGAGCGAGGAAATCGGCGCGGCTCCGCTTCCCGTATTGAATGTAGGTATGGCTTGCCAGTACCAGAATTGGGACAATGAAAAAGCCCACGCGGCCTGCAATGCCGAGGATTTGAAGCCTTACATCGACGACGCCCTCGACCTGATCGAGTTCGCCAACGGTTCGACTGATACGAAATGGGGAAAGTTACGCGCCGATATGGGCCATCCGGAACCGTTCAACATGAAATACTTAGGCATCGGAAACGAGCAGTGGGACAAGTTCTATTTCGACCGCCTGAAATTCTTTGTGGAGGCTGTCCGTAAAGCCCATCCGGAAATCCTTATCATCGGTTCGTCCGGTCCCGACTCGGAAGGTAAAATGTTCGACCTCGGTTGGGAAGACATGAAGAAACAGAAAGTAGACCTTGTGGACGAACATTTCTACCGTCCGGTAGACTGGTTCAAAAACAGCATGAACCGCTATGACGACTACGACCGTAACGGCCCGAAAGTGTTCGCCGGCGAATATGCCTGCCACGACCACGGCAACCGCATGAAATGGAATCACGCAGGCGCTTCTATCTACGAAGCCGCTTTCATGACCACATTGGAACGCAACGCCGACATCGTGCACATGGCTACATACGCTCCGCTTTTCGCCCACGTGGAAGGCTGGCAATGGCGTCCCGACCTGATTTGGTTCGACAACCTCCGCAGCGTGAAGTCCGTAAGCTACTACGTACAGCAGATGTATGCCAAGAACATGGGTACGAATGTCGTACCGGCCACGCTCGCCACTCCCACTCCCAAAGGTGAGGACGGCCTGTTCACCAGTGCCGTGTTCGACAAGAACACCGGTGAATATATCGTGAAGGTCATCAACACGACGGACAAAGCGCAAACCGTGGATATCAAGTTCGATGGCTTGAAGAAGATAGAAGGCAACGCCACAACCGTTACCCTGGATTGCAGTGACTACACCTTAGACAACACATTGGATCATCCGAACGCCATCATTCCGCAGGACGGATGGGCAGCAGTAGAAGGCAACGTCATCAAAACTACCGTTCAAGGCAAGAACTTCGTGATTTTCAAGGTGAAGAAATAAAACCTCGGGCACGAATCTCTATAAACGTATTTTGCGGGTACTCCCTTTACCATGAAGGAAGTACTCGCAAACTTTTTGTCAAAGAACAAGGACGGTACGGAAAACTCAATGCTGAGAAAGGTGCCACCGTGAACGCCTTGTACGGAGAAGTGCAAACCGCCCGTTAACTTTCAAGCCGATATGGGGCAGCGCGAAGATTGTAAAATGCGCCGGTTCCATATCGGCTTTTGAAAAAAACATATCATTCCTTTCCTCTTTTTACCTGCATATTAAGATTCTTTGCGTATCTTTGTACAAACGAAGAAAGGATGAACGTCATTGATTTGATTCAGAACCATAAAGGAACGGCTTTTTCTTTCGAAGTACTGCCTCCGTTGAAAGGAGCAGGCATAGACCGGTTGTTCCATACCATAGATACGCTCAGGGAGTTCAACCCGGCGTATATCAACATTACCAACCACCGCAGCGAGTATGTGTACAAGGACTTAGGGGGGGGCATCATGCAACGCCTCCGCATCCGCCGCCGTCCCGGCACCATAGCCGTAGCGGCAGCCATCCAAAGGCATTACGACATACATGTCGTGCCCCACATCCTATGTAGCGGATATACCCGTGAGGATACGGAGTACATGTTGCTCGACCTGCAATTCCTGGGCATCAGCGACTTGTTGGTGCTGCGCGGTGACAAAGCCAAGGAAGACCCGGCCTTCCGTCCCACGGGCGACGGTTATTCGCATGCCACGGAACTCATCGAGCACATCAACCGTTTCAATGAAGGTTTCTTTGTCGACGGTTCACCTATCAAGTCTCCCGGCACGTCATTTTCATACGGCGTAGCCTGCTACCCGGAAAAACATGAGGAAGCACCCAATCCGGAAGCCGACTTGGCCGTGCTCAAGCAGAAAGCCGACATGGGTGCCGCATACGCCGTCACCCAGTTGTTCTACGACAATGCGAAGTATTTCGACTTCGTGGACCGTGCACGCCGGGCCGGCATCACCATCCCCATCATCCCGGGTATCAAGCCGTTTGCCAAACTGTCGCAACTCAACGTAGTACCTAAAACGTTCCATTGCGACCTGCCCCAAGCTCTGGCTTTGGAAATAGGAAAATGCAAAACGGACGAAGAAGCCAAACAAGTAGGGATAGAGTGGACGGTGGAACAATGCCGCGAGCTGATCGGTCACGGTGTGCCGAGCATCCATTTCTATACCGTTTCGGCCGTGGACAGTATCCGCGAAATCGCACGTCAAATCTACTAAAGCCATGTTCAGCCAGGTTGTAGGACAAACAGACATTAAAGAACGCCTCCTTCAGGAAGCGCAAGCCGGACGCGTGCCGCATGCCCTGCTCCTGAGCGGCTCTTCGGGATGCGGAAAGCTGGCTTTAGCCGTGTCGTATGCCCAATACCTGCTGTGTCACCGTCCGGGGGCGCACGATGCCTGCGGGGAATGCCCGTCATGCCGGACTTTCACGCACTTCGTACACCCAGACCTCCATTTCGTCTTCCCCATCATCAAATACAAAACAGCGGAAAGTTCCGTATGCGACGTGTATATAGACGCATGGCGCAAACGGCTGCAAGCCGGGCTTTATTTCGACTTGAACGACTGGTTGGGCGACATGAAGGCTGAAAACCAACAAGCACTCATCTATGCGGCCGAAGCCGCCCAGATACAGCGGAAACTGGCACTTAAATCCACCTTGGGCGGACGTAAGGCCATGATTGTCTGGATGCCGGAGAAAATGAATGCGGAATGTGCCAACAAGTTGCTCAAACTCATCGAAGAACCGCCCGAACAAACGAATTTCCTTTTGGTGAGTGACGAGCCGGAGAAAATCCTGCCCACCATCCTGAGCCGTACCCAACAAATCGAGGTAAAGGGCATCGACCACGAAAGTTTGGTGGAAGCCCTCCGCAAAACCCATCCCACGGAGGACGTGGAAGCTCTCGCACGCAATGCCAGAGGCAGCTATACCGCAGCACTGAAAAGTCTGGATGCAAGCCGGGACAACTTGCTCTTCTTCGATCTTTTCGTCATGCTGATGCGGTTGAGCTATCAACGCAAGATCAAGGACATGCGGAAATGGAGCGAACAGATTGCCGGCATGGGGCGGGAAAGGCAAAAGAACTTCCTGACGTACTGCCAACGGTTGGTGCGCGAAAACTTCATCTATAATTTCCGCAGGCCGGAACTGAACTACCTGACGGCACAGGAAGGGGATTTCGCCAAAAACTTCGCACGTTTCGTCAATGAGCGGAACGTCATCAAAATCATGGACGAACTGAGCGACGCACAACAGGACATAGAGCAAAATGTCAACCCACGAATCGTATTTTTCGACTTTGCTCTGAAGATGATTGTGCTGCTCATACAATAATATATATCAAAAACCGACAACGAATGGAGGAAAAATTCAAACTGAACGGGCCGTGCCGGGGACTTTGCGCCAAAGGTTGCGGACGACAAAATAAACAACTGAATACGTACGATTACCTGGCAGACATCCCGGGTAACGCAGAAGCCACTGACCTCGTGGAGGTGCAGTTCAAGAACACGCGCAAGGGATATTACCACAACAGCAACCGTCTGCCGTTGGAAAAAGGCGACATCGTGGCCGTGGAAGCCACTCCGGGGCACGACATCGGTGTGGTCACCCTCACCGGACGCCTCGTCCCCCTTCAAATCAAGAAGGCCAACCTGAAATCGGAACAGGAAATCAAACGGGTGTACCGCAAAGCCAAACCGGTTGACATGGAAAAGTACGAAGAAGCCAAAAGCCGTGAGCACGATACCATGATACGTTCGCGCCAGATAGCCAAGGATTTGGGACTGCAAATGAAAATCGGTGATGTGGAATACCAAGGCGACGGGAACAAAGCCATTTTTTACTATATCGCGGACGGGCGCGTGGACTTCCGCCAGCTCATCAAGGTATTGGCCGAGACTTTCCACGTACGTATCGAGATGAAACAAATCGGTGCACGGCAGGAGGCCGGGCGCATCGGCGGTATCGGCCCGTGCGGACGGGAATTGTGTTGTGCCACGTGGATGAAGAACTTCGTTTCCGTCTCCACCGGAGCAGCCCGCTATCAGGACATTTCCCTGAACCCGCAGAAGCTGGCCGGACAATGTGCCAAACTGAAATGTTGCATGAACTATGAGGTGGACACTTACGTGGAAGCCGGAAAACGTTTGCCGAGCAAGGAAATCACTTTGCAAACCCAAGATGCCGAATATTATTTCTTCAAAGCCGACATCCTGGCCGGATTAGTCACCTATTCCACCGACAAGCATTTGGCTGCCAACTTAGTCACCCTCACTACCGCAAGAGTCTTCGAAATCATCAACATGAACCGCCGGGGCGAGAAGCCTCAACGTTTGGAAAGCGGGGAAGCAGCAGAACCGACCAAACCGGCTGACCTCGTTGAACAGGAGAGCCTGACACGGTTCGACAAGAGACGGAAAAACAAAGGCAAACGCAAAGACAACGGTAATCCTCGCGGCTCACAATCTTCCAAAGAGACACAAGGCGCGGAACGTCGGGAAGAGAATGCCGGCAAAGACCGCCGTAACCGAAACCGCGGACGGGACAACAAAGAATACAAAGGCGAACAGGGCGGCAACCGCGAGAACCGCCCCGGCAAGGATAAACGCAAACGGGACAGGGACAATCGCTCGGAAAAAGCTGTTAAGCCCGCCCCAAACACACCGGCCGAAAAGACGGAATAGTCATGACCATTCTTCGCACTCCAACGTTCATTGCAGCCGTAAGCATCCTTTTGTCGCTTACGGGCTGCAATGAGCATGTAATCTATCATTCATACCGCCACGTTCCCGAACAAGGATGGAACAGCCGGGATACCTTCACATTCGACATCGACACCGTGCGGACAGCAGCGACCTATCAGTTCGCATTGGGATTGCGTTCGACCGATTCATATCCGTACACCGTTATCTGGCTGGCAGTGGAACGGGAGTTTTCTCATCCGGACACTCTGCGTCGCGACACGGTGAAATGCCAGTTGATGGATTCTGTCACCCATCGTATGGGCAAAGGCATCTATATGTACCAATACGACGTGCCGCTTCCTCCCATGACATTGCACCGCGGACAAACCGGACAAGTCCGTATCATACATCTCATGCAACGGGAAGTCCTTCCGGGCATACACGATGTGGGAGTCCTCATCAGCCGCTAAAGCCTTAATCCCTCTTGGCCAGATTGCGTCCGGCATCTATACGCAGGAATACGAACAACAAGATGGTGAAGCCCCACAAGGATGAACCTCCGTAACTGAAGAACGGCAACGGAATACCGATAACCGGCGTAAGTCCCAACACCATTCCCACGTTGATAAACACATGGAACAGGAAAACACTCATCACGCAATAGCCATAGATACGCCCAAAGGCAAAGGGTTGGCGCTCGGCCAAATGAATCAAGCGGAGAATGAGCACCAGGAACAACACCAATACTCCGGCCGCACCCCAGAACCCTTCTTCCTCCCCGACCGTACAGAAAATGAAATCGGTATCCTGTTCCGGCACATACTTCAGCTTGGTTTGCGTTCCGTTCAGGAAGCCTTTTCCTCGTAATCCTCCGGATCCGATGGCAATCTTGGCCTGATTGACATTGTAACCGGCACCCGAAGGATCGTCCTCCAGGCCCAAAAGCACATTGATACGTACCCTCTGGTGGGGTTCCATCACACTGTTCAGCACGTAATCGGCCGAATAAAAGAAAGCCATGGAACCCAAGGCAAACAAGGCAATATAAAAGTAACGCGTGACACGCTCGCTTAAAGCCACATAGCATAAATACAAGATCATGGCCACGCATACCGTAATCAAAATCCAGGTGATGTCGAAGGGAATGACAAAGCCGGAAAAACCAAGAGCCAATGCTATCACGCCCACACCATAAAACAGGATATTCCGTTCCACCGACACCTTGTCACAATAGACATGCACCATACCGATTGTAAAAAGAATCACCATCATCAACACCAGAAATTCTCCGGCACTGGTGGGGATATGCCCTAACATGACGTGCTCGAAACGTACGCCCACCACAAAGTAAGCCACAGCCGACACCCCGGTAAAAAGCACGGCACCGGGCATCCCCTCCCGATAAAGCATCAGGAAAAAGGCCAGATAGACCAAAGCCGAACCGGTCTCCCGCTGCAAAATAATCAGGACGATAGGCACGACAATAATGGTCAACGTCACCAAAAAGTCTTTCCACCGCGAAATATTATATCCGTAAGCAGACATGAATTTGGCCAAAGCCAATGCCGTGGCACATTTGGCAAACTCGGCAGACTGCAAACTGAAAGGTCCTATCTTTATCCACGAATGGGAGCCCTTGATGTCTCGTGCCAAAAAAGGTGTGACAAACAGCAAGACAAGCAACAGGGCATAAATGACGTATGCAAAGGTATCGTACAACTTCCCGTCGAGCATCAAAAGGATAAAGCCCAATGCCAACGAAGTGCCTATCCAGATAATCTGCATCCCCGAACGGGAATCGAATGAAAAGATGTTCCCCTCCATGTCAAAATCGTAGCTGGCTCCGCAAATGCTGATCCAACCGAACGCCAGCAAGGCCATATATATAAGGATGGTCCACCAATCCAATGAACGCCACACGCCTTTTTCCTTTTCATCTATCCGCCGTACCATAACCGATATGTCTTTGTTGATACATCTCCGCCAATTTCTCGCTTTCGGGCGAGAGTTTGCCGTTCAAATACTGTTCCATCATCAATGCCCCGAGAGGCACACCGTAGTCTGCCCCCCAACCGCCGTTCTCCACATACACGGCAATGGCTATCTTAGGGTCGTTCATCGGGGCGAATCCCATAAACACGGAATGGTCGTGTCCACGGTTCTGTGCCGTACCCGTCTTGCCGCAGACTTCTATACCGGGAATATTGGCTTTACGGCAAGTCCCGGCCAATACGGCCCTCCGCATCCCCTGCACCACCGTTTCGTAATGCCGGGCTTCCACCTTCGTGTATCTCCGCCGGGTGTAAAGCGTGTCTATCTGCTCGTCTTGTATCTGTTTCACCACGTGCGGCGTGATAAAGTATCCCCTGTTGGCTATTGTCGCACCGAGATTGGCGATTTGCAACGGTGTGGCGTTCACTTCGCCCTGCCCGATGGAAATACTGATTACGGTCAACCCGTTCCATGAGCCGCGATAGGCCTTGTCATAAAAAGGGGCATTCGGAATCAATCCCCGTTTCTCTCCCGGCAGGTCGATACCGAGCTTATACCCGAATCCCATCGACACCATATAGTCTTTCCACACCGTCATGGCCTCCTGCACATTCTTGTATTTCGTCCGGTTGCCGAACATGTAATAAAGCCCCCAACAAAAATAAGCATTGCAGGAAGTTCCAATGGCCGGCACCAACTTGGCCGGTGCCGCATGTCCGTGGCATCCCACTTTCAGTCCGCGATAGATAAACCCATGGTAACAAGGGTAAGCCGTTTCGGGAGTAATGACGCCTTCCTGAAGGAAAGTCAACGCCTGCGTGGTCTTGAATGTGGAGCCGGGAGGATACTGCCCCATGATGGAACGGTTCAGCAAGGGTTTCAGCGGATTACGGCTCAAAGCCAAATGGTTCTTTCCACGTTGCCGGCCCACCATCATACGGGGATCGTAAGTAGGCGAAGACACCATGCACAACACCTCGCCGGTAGAAGGTTCTATGGCCACGATACTGCCCAGCTTGCCTTCCATCAGACGCTCGCCGAGTGCCTGCAATTCCAAATCAAGTCCCAAAGTCAGGTTCTTGCCAGGCACGGTTTTGGTATCCAGTTTCCCGTCCATATATCGCCCTTTGATACGCCCCCGGGCATCACGCAAAAGTATTTGTATCCCCTTTTCGCCCCTCAACTGCTTCTCGTAGGCACGTTCCACACCTTGCTTGCCGATGAAATCACCATTCTGATAATACTCATCTTCCTCCACATCCGCAGGCGACACCTCACCGATGTCCCCCAAGACCAATGCGGCATACGGGGACTGGTATTGACGGATGGAACGACGCTGCACATAAAAACCGGGAAAACGGAACAACTTTTCCTGAAACACACAGAACTCCTCGGAAGACAACTGGCTCATGAAAAGCTGCTGGGTGTAACGCGAATAACCGGGATTGCGGTGCCGGTCCTTGATTTCGTCCATCCGCTTGATATAATATTCCTTGGTTATTCCGAGGCTCGCACACAAATCCAACGTGTCCACCCCCTGCTGCTCGTTCATGACCACCATGATGTCATACGAAGGTTGGTTGTAGACCAACAACTTCCCGTTGCGGTCGGTGATGACTCCCCGCGAAGGATATTGGATTTTCTTTAGGAAAGCATTGGAGTCGGCATTCTTCTTGTAATCGTCGCTCATGATTTGCAATGTGAAAAGCCGGACAATATAAATGAGGACGATGCCCGTAGCCACCGCCCCTATTACATATTTACGCTTTTCCCTATTATAATCAGCCATCCCTTCTGTCCGAAACTTCCAACTATTTATTACCGCGCATCCTCTCCAATACCAATATCAGCACAATGGAAAGCGCGCTGCTGCCCAAGTAAGTATAAAGCATGTCCAAAGCACTGAAGAAAGAAAAGATTTCAAGCATCATCACGGACGCCTGCTGCAACAGCACAAGCAACGTCACATACCAAATGTAATTCCATCCTCCCAACGTCCGGTAGCCCGGCACCATGTCTTCCAGACAGTCTTTGGGCGTAAACAACCGCAAAAGTGGCGGAGCGCACAAGGCCGTCAAAGTCATGGACGCAGCCCCCAAACCCGGCGTTTCGGAAAAGAAATCGGCTCCGAGCCCGACTGCAAATCCCCACAACAGCCACGCATAACGCGAGGTGTTCAACGGCTGGAGACAAAGGATATACACATATATGACAGGAGTAGCATAACCGAAAAAGTGGATATGGTTGAATACCAATCCCTGGAAAACCAGCAAGATGAATGCCCACAACAATCTACTGAAAAAACTCTGCATCATACATCGGCCTTATTTTTCTGATTCTATCTTTTGCTGCAAACTGTCTATCTCCACCCGATTGGGCGTCGTAAGCACACACACGTCCCTTAACCGGGCAAAGTCCGTACTCAAATTCACCTGTAACTTATAAGAAAGCCCGTCTTCCGAATTTTCCACCTTCGTCACCTTGCCGACAAACAGCCCTGCTGGAAAAACCGCAGAGAAACCACTGGTCTCTACCGTCATGCCTTCTTTCAGGCGAGCATGGCGGGGTATATCGCCCAGAGAGGCATACAAAGGATGCCGACCGTCCCAACGCAAATAACCGAAATAATCGGTTCCCCGCAAACAACAACTGATATTCGACTTGCTGTTCAACAGCGGCATGACAATCGCATAATGGGGCGAAGTCAGATAGACTATCCCCACAATGCCCGTACCGCACACGACCCCCATCTCGGGTTTCACGCCATCCAGCTCCCCTTTGTTGATGGTCAGGTAATTATTATGCCTGTTCACACTGTTGCTTACCACCTCGGCAGGCACCATGCCGAAACCGTCCAACAACTCGCTCTGACGCATTTCCGTATAGGTGGAATCGTGTTCCGCACGGTCCAGCAACTCCGTCAGTGCCCTGACCCGCTGCTCCAACACCAGATTCTTCCGCATCAAGTCTTTGTTCCGTTCGCCCAAAGCGATATAGGACAGGAAATCCGACTCCCACTCCAACACGCGTCCGGAAACGGTATTGGCAGAAGTGAACCATACACTTCCCTGATAAAGATTGAAACGAAAGAGCAGCAAAAGGCTACCTCCTTCCAACAGGATGAAAAGGAGCCAATAGCTATATTTCTTCAGAAAATCGAATAAGCCCTGCACGGGTTACATCAAAAAAGAAAAGTTGTTCACGTTCTTCAATGCTATGCCGGTGCCTTTGGCCACACTGTGCAGCGGATCTTCGGCGATGTGGAACGGAATATTGATCTTGTCGGTCAATCGTTTGTCCAGGCCACGCAACAAAGCTCCTCCACCGGTCAGGTAAATACCGTTGTGCACGATGTCGGCATACAATTCCGGCGGCGTATTCTCCAACGCGCTCAAGACAGCCGTCTCGATACGGGCGATGCTCTTCTCCATGCAGTGCGCCACCTCCTGATAACACACCGGGACTTCCATCGGCAGGGCCGTAATACGGTTCGGCCCGTACACGATATAATCCTCCGGAGCGTCCTCGCCCAATTCCGTCAACGCCGCCCCCACGTGAATCTTGATACGTTCGGCCATGCGCTCGCTCACCCTCACATTATGCTGGCGGCTCATGTATTCCTGGATGTCGGCCGTAAGGTCGTCCCCCGCGATGCGGATGGAATTATTCGACACGATACCGCCCAAGGAGATTACGGCGATTTCGGTGGAACCTCCGCCGATGTCCACTATCATGTTGCCTTGGGGAGCCTCCACGTCGATTCCTATGCCGATGGCGGCCGCCATCGGTTCATAAATCAGATACACGTCCCGTCCCCCGGCATGTTCCGCCGAATCCCGTACGGCACGCAGCTCCACTTCCGTAGAACCGGAAGGAACGCCTATCACCATGCGCAAGGAAGGAGAAAACAGACGGCTGCCCGTATGCACCATCTTGATGAGCCCGCGCATCAACTGTTCGCAGGCATAAAAGTCAGCGATGACTCCTTCGCGCAAAGGCCGTACCGTGCGGATATTGTCATGCGTCTTTTCATACATCAACTTGGCCTTCTCTCCCACGGCGATCATTTTGTCCGTACGCCGGTCTAATGCCACCACGGAAGGCTCGTCCACCACAATCTTACCGTCGCTGGTGATAATGGTATTGGCCGTCCCCAAGTCCATTGCTATTTCCTGAGTAAAAGAAAAGAATCCCATCAGCCCTTCACTTCATTTTAATATTTCCAAATCCGTTACCTTCAAACGCCATCCCTTACTTTCCGTTCTCGAAATAAGCATGTATGGCCGTATCGTAATGGCTGCTCACGCCGAACGCACGAGTGGCAAACCAGCGGCGGTCTTCCACATCGGTCTGCGCCCCTTTCCGGTTCAGCAAATCCAACAGCGGCCCATATTCAGCCTTGCTCGGCACGATCACCACATCCTTGAAATTCTTGGCACCGGCGCGAATCAACGAAATGCCGCCTATGTCTATCTTTTCGATAATGTCCGCCTCGCATGCACCGCTCGCCACGGTATCCTCGAACGGATAAAGGTCCACGATGACCAGGTCGATTTCAGGTATTTCATATTGTTGCATCTGTGCCTGGTCTTCAGCCAACCCGCGACGCCCGAGAATGCCGCCGAAAATTTTAGGATGCAACGTCTTCACGCGCCCACCTAAAATAGAAGGATAAGTCGTCACTTCCTCCACAGCCTGGCAAGGATAACCCAACTCCTCGATAAACTTCTGCGTACCTCCCGTAGAGAGGAACTTCACACCTTCGTCATGCAACTTCTTCAACAAAGCGTCCAGCCCGTCCTTATGAAAGACCGACACCAATGCGGTTTTGATTCTTTTCGTTTCAGCCATAGTCTTAATACTTATATACGTTTAAGGCACAAAGATACGAATTTTATACTGATTCACGGTGTCTTATCCTTAAAAAAAGTAGATTCCCAAGAGTTTTTGCAAAAATATCCTTCATCTTTCAGAATGCGCAACAAACAACTGTAATACAGCGCATTACGTCCTAAAGGATGTTTCAGGCATCTTTCAGTGCCCTTTCATGGCGGAAAGCGGTAAAAAGTTCTCAGCCAAACGTTTTTTCAATCTCAGTCGAACGATTTTTCAATCTCAGCCAAACGTTTTTCCGTTCTCAGCCGAACGAAATGAAGTCAAGCTGAAAGATGCCTGAAACATCCTTCAGGACGTAACACATACGTAATGAAAGACTTACCATAGCACCTGAAAGATGAAGGATATTTTTGCAAAAACTCCGGGAGAAGGACATGCAATAAGGAATGGCTCCTTTACGGTCGGGATTATACGGGCATCACCGTTATATCATAAATGACTATACAACTTATTATCCATTCTTAAAGTAAAATTCATTATGGCCTCATTCAAATTGAAATTCCGCCCTTCCGTCACGCAAGGGCAAGAAGGAACCTTGTATTTCCAAGTGATTCATCGCAGGGTGGTGAAAATGATTTATACCGATTTCCATATACGACAGGACGAATGGAATGATACCACCTCCTTTATCCGAATCACCGGCACGCCGGAAAGGCAGGCTTTCCTGCAACTGACGGCTTCCAAAGTGCAGTGGAACACCAAACAACTTACGGCCATCATCACGGACAAGGAAACAGCAAGGGTGGAATACAGCACGGAAGACATTGTATCGGCCTACAAGCGGTTACCGCCCTGCCTGACATGGTTCGGTTTCGTCCGCGACATGGCCGCAAAAAAGGAAAAGACAGGCCGGCAGGGAACGGCCAAGACTTATCGTGACGCATTGAACAGCTTTATCCGGTTCCGCCAAGGAGAAGACATGGCACCCGATGCTTTGGATAAGGAAACGATTGCCCAATATGAGGCATGGTTGAGAAATTGCGGACTCAAGCGCAATTCATCCTCATGCTACCTGCGCAGCCTCCGTACCCTTTACCGCAAAGCTGTCGAAATGGGTCTGACTACGGATAAAGGCATCTTCCGCCACGTGTTCACCGGCTTTGCCAAAACCGCCAAACGTGCCATCCCGTTAGAGTCTGTCCGGAACATCAGGCTCCTCCGCCTGCCCAGCCACTCGCCCCTCGCCTTTGCCCGGGATATGTTCATCCTGAGCGTTTACCTGCAAGGAATGGCGTTCGTAGACCTTGCCTATCTACGAAAGTCCGACATCCGTAACGGCGTATTGCAATACAACCGTAAAAAGACGCGGCAAAGTCTAAGCATCGGTTGGGAATCTTCCATGCAGGCTATCGTCGAGGAATATGCCCATTTGACGGTTGGCAGCCCGTACTTGTTGCCCATCATCACCCGAACCGACGGCACGGAGCGTCGACAATATGAAAAAGCAGAACATAACATCAATCGGAATCTAAAGAAAATAGGCCGGATGGCAGGCTTGTGTATTCCGCTTACGACCTACGTGGCCCGTCACACCTGGGCCAGCACTATGCGAGACATGGGTTATGACCTTTCGATTGTAAGCACGGGCTTGGGACACGAGAACCTGAAAACCACGCAAATCTACCTTTCTTCGATCGACACCATGGCCGTAACGAAAGCCAACAAGAAGATGATTGACAAGATATTAAAATAAATCCAACCGACAGAAAAAGTTTGATTCCCATGGAGGTTGTATAATATGAAGCGGCCACTTGGCGGCAAAGTTAGTAAAAAGAACTGAATCTGTAGCGCTTTGCGCAAATATTTTTTGAAAAACATGTATTCAAGCCCTCATTTGTTAGACGAATCACGATGATAAACTATAAAACAGTATTGATTTTAAACGATTTGCCGCCAAGTGGCCGCTTCATATTATGCAACAGCACAAAAGCGGTCGCCTGAAAAGGGAGAATAAACCATTCTAAAACAAAGGATATGGAAACAGATTTTATGAAGCAGACCACGCTTCGTTCATCTCTTTCTATAAAAACGGCAGGTATTTGTTGCTGAGGTTCCTCCAGAATACTACCGTTACACCTGAAACAAGGTATCCCATAACTCTTATGCGTCCGGCATGAGGGGAAAATAAGGATTGCACTTTAAAGTTCTGTCGAGAATGACCATACCGGAACATACTGACACGGAAACAGACCGTAGCGTGAAGCCGCATCGTCACGACAAACTAAATAAGGTGGATTTCCAATGGTTTGTCGTCCGCACCCTTCCCCATCAGGAAAGGAAACTGGCCGATTTGCTTTCGGCTCATCTGTCACACACTCATAATATCCTTGAGGTATATTGCCCTACTCATACCACAGTAAATTTAGAAGACAAAGTCAGGAAGCCACAGACACCCTTGTTTGCCGGTTATGTATTTGTCCTCTCTACCCAAGAAGCTTTGGTCGATTTCATCGACAAGCAGTACCCGGATGGCACGATCCTATATGAACGCAGAACGGCATCCGGACGTAAGGCTTGCTTCCTGACCATACCCGAAGGACAGATGCGTTTCTTCAAGGATTTCAACGAAAATTATGCGGAACACGTCATCGTCCTGGAACGTCCTTATAATAATTACGCTTTTAACCCGAAAACCGGCGAGCCGAACGAGATTGTCAAGGTCTTGGACGGCCCGTTGAAAGGCCGCGAAGGATATTTGACCCGTTTCCACAGAGAACGGAGACTGGTTTTCAACATGAAAGCCATTGACTCAAACCGTCATTTCGCCGTTTCCATTCCTAACGTATGGAATTTCCAAGTCGTACGCCTGCACAATACCGAAGGCGACCGTCAAACCATCGGTACCCGCAAAGCAAGGGCTGTCGATTGGCTCATCGGTATGTTGGAAAGCTGCGGATATGACGGAAAAACGCTTTCGATGCTATACGAAATAGTAGAATCACTGGCAGTAAAGCCATCGTTCGCCGAACTTCGCAAAGACCTCATCCGGAAAGGCCATGAAGCATTAAGTCAAAGAATGGCCCGTATGAGCGCCCAAGATGCCGAACTTATCCTGAACCTTGTCCGTTACGAGCATGACAATCCCGGTTATGTAAGAAATCATTGGGACAAGCACGTCATCCGTCCGTTTCTCACCCCTGCTTCGGGCGTGGAATTTGAGGACGACAAAGACGAAGCGGTATTGCCACACGCACATTTCACGGAAATCATCCGAAAGACGGACATTACGGAACAAGCCTACCGCCCCAGCAAGGGCGAGGAAGAATCTATAACCACCACTTATTACAGCCACATCGGTATCATGCCCGACACGCTCCATGGCGGTTACATCCTCTTTGCCAACTGGGACATATTCTTGGGCCAATATTTCCTGACTACGGGTAAGGCCAACGAGCGTTTGGTAGAAGGAACGAGCCGAAACGGCAAAGGTGTGAAAGACGGCAAAACTCAGGAAGAAAAGCTCATCGAGTCGTTCCGGAACTTCGCCCCCACGCTCTACCGTGTCCTGACCGATAAGGATTCGGCAGTAAAAGCCTTCCCCCGCCTCAAGATAGGGGAAGAAACCCTGAACGTATTGGCCATTATGGCCACGGACATCGACAGTGCCAAAAAACGACTGGCCACCACTTGCATCGAAATCTGTAAAGAAATCAACGCGACCACACATCTGGCCGTCTGGCGCAGGTATTTGCAGACAGTGTGGTTGCATCAATAGGACATAAAGAAAACTTTTCCGGTAAAACATTTGCATAACTTTTCATTTTCAGTAACTTTGTACTTATCCAAATACAAAAAATGAGGGTTCGACTATGCAGTATACAAGGAGACTATATCCGATAGGGATACAGACATTTGAAAAAATCCGAACGAGGAATTACATGTATGTAGACAAGACGGAATACATTTACCGTATGGTGCATGCCGATTCTAATTATTTCTTTTTAAGCCGCCCGCGCCGCTTTGGCAAATCCCTATTGACCAGCACCTTGGAAGCTTATTTCCAAGGGCGGAAAGATTTGTTCAAAGGTTTGGCCATGGATCTATTGGAAACGGAATGGACGGAATACCCCGTGTTGCGCTTCGACATGAGCCTCGGTAAGCACATGGAAAAGGAACAACTGGAACGTTATTTGTCCTCACAGTTGGAACTGATGGAGCATAAATACGGCATCCTTACGGAAAGCCCGGATGCCAACATACGTCTTACGAACCTGATCCGCCGCGCCTACGAACAGACAGGTCGTCAAGTAGTGGTGCTCATCGACGAATACGATGCGCCCTTGCTCGACGTGGTGCACGAAGAAAAGAACCTGCCTGTCCTCCGCAACATCATGCGCAATTTTTATAGTCCGCTCAAAGCCTGCGACCCTTACCTGCGTTTCGTCTTCCTGACGGGAATCACCAAGTTCTCGCAACTGAGCATTTTCAGCGAACTGAACAATATTAAGAATATCAGTATGCTGCCGGAATATGCCGCTATCTGCGGCATCACGGAGGAGGAGATGGCCACACAGATGGACGAGGACCTGGACATTTTGGCCGGACGGTTGAACGTAAATCGCGAAGAGGTCGTAAAGAAGCTAAAAGCCCATTACGATGGTTACCATTTCGCGTGGCCCTCACCGGACATCTACAACCCCTTCAGCCTGCTGAACGCCTTCGCCGACGGGCGGTTGGATTCTTATTGGTTCGGCAGCGGTACGCCCACTTACTTAATTGAAATGCTGAATAAATTCGGTGTATTACCCTCCAAAATAGGGGGGTAACGAGGCTGTGGCGGCTGATTTTGACGCACCGACCGAACGGATGGAAAGCATCACTCCTTTGTTGTACCAAAGCGGCTATGTCACCATCAAGGGGTACGATGAAATGTTCCAAATTTATACGTTGGACATCCCGAATGCGGAAGTAAGGATAGGTTTGATGCGCAGTCTCATACCTTATTATGTGACACGTGACACACAGGCGACCAACACCACGGTGGTTAATTTAGCCCGAGCCTTGGTACGCGGTGATATGGACGGGATGTTACGTCTGCTGCAGACCTTCCTTTCCACCGTCCCTTATTGCGACCGCACGGACTACGAAGGCCATTACCAACAGATGCTCTACATCATCTTCAGTCTCCTTGGCGCGTATGTGGACGTGGAAGTACGTACCCCGATGGGACGGGTGGACATGGTGATGCGCACGGCCACCACGCTCTACATCGTGGAACTAAAGCTGAACCAATCCGCCGAGGCTGCCATACAGCAAATCGACCTGAAGAACTATCCCGAACGCTTCGCCTTGTGCGGCCTGCCCATGGTGAAGGTCAGCATCAACTTTGACATGGAACGGCATACCCTGAAGGATTGGATGATCACTAACTAAAATACTCCCAAGGGATTTCCAAAAACATCCTTCAGGATGTATAGTAAACATCTATCATACAACATATTAGGAAATGAACGGTGAAATTTCATCTTTCAGTTCCCTTTCATGTCAGAAAGCCGTCAAACGTTCTGCGCCAAACGATTTTTCAATCTAAGCCAAGCGATTTTTCATTCTCCGCAGATTGATTTTCCGTCCTCTTCCAAAGGAAATGAAACTTGGCTGAAAGATGCCTGAAACATCCTTCAGGCTATAACTTCAAAATAATGAACTCGTTAGCATGCGTCCTGAAGGATGAAGGATGTTTTTGGAAAAACTCCTGTGTTGTGTAGAGCCATTGCAACCAACCATAAATTCATCAGGACTTATCACACCTGTTTTTTTAGTTTCCCAATCTCTTTGACAGCGAGTCAATAGGCATCCATTTATTACGTATTAACAAAACCGAACTTTATATTTCCCTATCATGTCAAAAGCATTTCTGTCCCATAGCAGCAAAGACAAAGACCTTGTCAGACGTGTTGCCAACGTTTTAGGAAATAAAAACTGTGCCATTGACGAAATATCTTTCGAAGCTGGCAGGCAGACATTAACTGAAATATTCAGGGAACTTGCCACCTCAGACATATTTGTCTTGTTCATCTCCAATAATTCACTCCAATCAGAATGGGTCATAAAAGAAATTGAACATGCAGGATTCAATCTCACAGAAGATATCATAGACCGCATCCTACCTATCGTCATAGACCCTTCGATAACCTACGACGACCCACGGATTCCCAAATGGATTTCAAAGCCCTATAATTTGAAATATACCAAGAATGAAGCGTTGATAGTCAAGAAAATCAAACAGTCCCTTCGTGAAGTATGTTTGAAAAACAACAAATTCAACCGCGATTTGGAAAAGAATTTCGTGGGACGAAATGCAGAAATGGAACATTTTGAGAACGACATCAACAATTTGGACGGATGGACACCCACCTATATCGTTGCTTACAACTATTTTGAAGGCATCGGGCGGCGCACATTCTTGAAAAACGCATTGCGTAAAGCCAATTATATTGAACCATATTACGAGCCTGTCATCATTACCATCGACGGCAAGGAGAGTTTGGAAAATTTCATCTACAAGCTCAATACGGTAAATCCAGATGCTTCCATCATGGAACACGACCTCTCAACCAAAAGCATGGAAGAGAAAGTAAATATCGCCAAGGCTCTCGTAAAAGAGTTCATAAATTTCCGCGAAATCATATTCATCATCGATGACGGTGGCATTGTACTTCCCCATCATGAAATCGTCGGATGGTTTCGTGATTTAGTTCAAGACGAAATTTTTGCCAACAATTTGGTGTTCTGTTTGGTATCAAGATACAAGCCGAACGAAAAGACCTTACACAAAGAACATCTTGCCTTAGTTTACAGGATTCCGGAACTGTCCAAATCGGAAACGCAGAACCTGTTTTTGAAGTTGTTGCATATACACCAAATGGACAACATTCCACGCAACGACAAGGAATTTTTCCTAAGCAAGCTCGGAGGAATACCCTCGCAAATCAATTTGGCTGTTTTCATGATGGAAACCGACTTGATGAACGCACGCCGGAACATCAACGACATTGTGGAGTATTCGGATTTTTATTGCAGCACTTTGCTCGAACAAGTAAAATCAAACCCTTTGGCTTACCAAATCATGTTATTGCTTGCCCGCAATGAGATAATCAGCCTGTCCGTTCTAGAGAAAGTATTCGGAGAGGGGACGGGAACATGGGATGCCCTCCAGATGCTTTACGACTTGTCGCTATACAACTATGCCTTGGGAGAATATGACTATGTGAAGCTGAATCCGACGGTAGCCGACTACATCAATCGCTCCAAATTAGCGATGGACAAACAGTATTCGCTGAAACTGTCAGAAGTGATGAAGAAAGCCCTTGCAGAAGGATTGGACGAGGTGTTAGCCAATGATTACTCCGAATTCATGCTGACATTGCAGCAGATGTTGGAAGAGCGTAAAAAAATACCGGCCAAATATTTCATGCCGTCCCTCATCTTGAAAAATGTCATAAAGGAATATGACAGCGGCCATTACGACTATGTCATTTCTTTATGTCTGGATTTGCTAAAGAACACCAACTACGATGAACAAATCCTTTGGGAAACAAAGTACAGGCTCACCTTGGCCTATGCCCGCACAAAAGATGAACGTTTTTTCGATTACATCGGAAACTTCGATAACGGGAATAAACTTGATTATTATTTCCTTTTAGGTTTTTATTACCGTCACAAAGGAGAATCAGCACGTGCCTTGGAATATTATTCCAAAGTGCTTAAGCTCGCACCGGAACATTCACGTACTATGCGTGAGATGGTGAATATACGCCTGTCTTTAGGCCAATACGACGAAGCACTGGATTTGGCACGCCAAAACTACCTGCATCGCAAAACAAACATCTACCATATCCAATCCTATTTCATAGCCTTAATTCGCCGCAGGAAATCATTGACCAATGACGAGCGTTGCGAGTTACAAGGACTGATAAATGAAGTGGAACGAAGCAACCATACCAAGGCTACCGACGTATGCCGTTGCATGCAAGGCGAGTACGCTTACTACGTGGAACATAAATTGGACAAATCCATATTCATATTAAAGGACGCCTTGAATATCAATGAGAACAAAATGTACCCCAAAAAATCGCTGTTGGAGATTTACCGCAGACAAGGCATGACTGCCGCTGCAAAGGAACTGGAACTACTTAAAGTAGATGAATAATTGACTATTACGAGATTATGCAGAATTCATCTCAGAACAATAAGAGGATAGCGAAGAATACAATGCTGCTATATGGGCGAATGTTTCTCATGATGCTCATCGGTTTATATACAAGCCGTGTCGTACTGAATGCATTGGGAGTAGAAGATTATGGCATATATAATGTAGTAGGTGGATTGGTAACCATGTTTTCCATGTTATCAGGTTCGCTTTCGGCAGCCATCAGCCGTTTCATTACTTATGAATTAGGCAAGGAAAACCAAGACAAATTGAGCCGTATATTTTCAGCATCAGTCACCATACAACTTCTGTTGTCTCTCATAATTGTCATACTTGCCGAACTAATTGGTGTGTGGTTTCTAAATGAAAAAATGTCGATACCGTCAGACAGAATGGTTGCTGCCAATGCGGTACTGCAAATTTCTATCATAACATTTGTCATCAACCTGATAAGTGTCCCATACAATGCTGTCATAATAGCGCATGAACGAATGTCAGCTTTTGCTTATATCAGCATATTAGAAGCTATAGGAAAGTTGGTTATCGCATCTTTAATTGTCGCTTCCCCTTTAGACAAACTAATATTCTATGCCATACTGATGTGTGCCTTATCCGTTCTTATACGAATGATTTATGGCTTTTATTGCAAACGGCATTTCAACGAATGCTCATATCACTTTCGTTGGGACAAAGGATTGTTGGGGCAAATGTTCAAGTTCGCTGGATGGAACTTCTTTGGAGCAGGCTCCGCACTGTTAATGACACAAGGTGTAAATATGCTCATGAACATGTTTTTCGGGGTTACCATTAATGCTGCACGTGGCGTTGCCAACCAAGTAGATAGTACGGTACAACAATTCGTCAATAATTTCACGACAGCAATCAACCCACAGATTACCAAGTCTTACGCCTCCGAAGACCTGCCATATATGCACAAATTGGTTTGCATAGGTTCAAAGTACTCCTTTTTCCTCACTTGGTTTTTCGCACTGCCCTTATTATTGGAAGCGGATATAGTACTTAAGATTTGGCTAAAGACAGTACCTGCATACGCTCCTGTTTTTTTGCGGTTGACACTCTGTATTTCATTGATTTCCGTAGTATCAAATACGTTGGTGACATCCATGCTTGCTACAGGAAACATAAAACGCTACCAACTGATTGTCGGCGGATTGGGCATGTGCGTATTCCCACTTGCGTATGTCGCTTATAAGATTGGTTTACCCGTCGAAAGTGCCTACATCATACATTTGACCATATTCCTAGGACAGCTTGCTTGCAGGTTATATTTGCTCAAAGGAATGATCAAGCTAAAAATAAGATGCTTTTGGAACAACGTACTTGCGAAAGACCTCAAAGTGGTGCTTTTGTCCTGCATACTGCCATGGATTCTTTTTTTCGTGATGCCGCCTTCTTTATTGAGACTTATTGTCATAATCATTGGCTGCACACTTTCAAACATGATTGGTATTTACGCTGTCGGCATGACTGTTAATGAAAGGACAATGGTCAAATCATACATCAATAAAATAAAGGAAAAATTCTAATGCAAATTCCACCAATCATTTTTGGGACATTCCAATACCAAAACCAGAGAGAGTTATCCCCCATCGTCAATTCCGCTTATGAGAATGGCATCATAGGCTTTGACACATCGCCGAGTTACCATACAGAAGAATTTCTTGGAGCAGCCTTGGAGGAACTCTGCACATCAAAAGAAATCCGCAGACAAGACTTGTTCATACAAGACAAGATAGACGGATGGCAGATGGAAGAAGCCAAAGGAAAAATCTCATGCCATGTGGAAACAAGCATTGCAAAACTGCATTGCAATTACATTGATGCATTGTTCATCCATTGGCCGTTTCCTGAATATTTACCTGAAACTTGGCAAGCATTCTCAGACCTAAAAAAGCAAGGTAAAGTAAGATTAATAGGGTTAAGCAATGTCCGTGAACGGCATGTGAAGAAACTGATGGAAGAAACCGGTATCCGCCCTGATGTCGTACAAATAGAACGGCATCCCTTAAGAACCTGTAAAAATGATGTCAGATATTTCCAATCTGAAGGCATAACCGTTGAAGCGTATTCACCAGTTTGCCGTATGGACAAAAGACTTGCGGACTCTGCTATACTGAAAAGCATAGCCCAAAAGTACAAGAAAAGCACGGGGCAAGTAATATTGCGTTGGCACATTGATACGGGTGTCATACCTGTATTTATGACCAAGAAAGAAGCAAGAATCAAGGAAAACGTAGACATTTTCGACTTCTCCCTTGTTCCGGAAGAGTTGAAAGCCATCTCCGAATTGGACATTAATTATAAGATATTTGTAGAATCCGCATGTTGTCCGGGAATATGAGAAAGAAATTATTTTTATTCTTCATTTTGGTTATTGCCATTTTATCGTGTTTGGCATTCAAGTCTTTTGTCCTTGCTTTAACCGTCGCATTGCTTGCTGTTGCCTTGTTGTCCAACGAACTGATGAAAAAGTACATACGCAAAGAGAATGCGACAACCATTGATTTTATGAGCGATTCTCGCAGGAATTTCGACGCACTTGTCATTGGGCATCCCCTAAGACCTGAGAACAAAAGGAGAATCAAAGGAGACATGGTATTGTACTTTACCCGTAAGCATCGGACTCTTTTTGCCTCTTACCTGTATCTTATCCATCAATACAGCTACTTGCGTGAAGACGGCAAAGGTACAATTTACATTGTATCGCCTCCAACCGACCGACAGACGTATGCCTCCCTCATTGATGTGTACAGTTTCCATCCAGTAGTAAAAAAGAGGTTAAATGTTGCTAACTCGTTACGGTTTCCTATCCTATTCTATTTAAGAAAATTCAGAGAGAAGCAATTCTTTGTCGATGGTAAGGATATTCCAATAAGAGAGAGAATAGAAATATTCTGTAAGGAACGCAATCTGAAATTAGAATTTATAAACCAATAACAATGGACTTCCATTATACATCAGAAAAAAACATCCAAATAGTCTTGGCATTATTGAAAGCCAACGGAATAAGAAAAGTAATAGCCTCACCAGGTGCCACGAATGAGTCGATTGTTGCAAGCATGCAATATGACCCGTATTTCGAGATGTATTCTTGCGTGGATGAACGTTCTGCTGCATACATGGCATGTGGCATGGCCGCTGAATCAGGAGAAAGAATCGTGCTAAGTTGTACAGGAGCAACCTCCTCACGCAACTACATGCCCGGACTTACAGAAGCATATTACAGACATCTGCCCATTTTGACTATCACGTCCTCAATGGACACAAACAAGGTAGGACACCTCTATCCACAATGTACAGACAGAAGCACCCCTCCGGCAGACACTGTTGTTGCTAGCTATTGTATTGAAACCATAAAAGACGATGATGACGAATGGGACTGTACAATCAAGGTCAACAATGCCATTTCTGATTTGAGATATAATGGAGGTGGACCTGTGCATCTTAACTTAATAACCAAAGGGTGCAACGATTATTCTGTAAAACAATTGCCTAAGGTCAGAATTGTCAAGAGAATTGGATATGGTGACACATTTCCTCCACTTGAAAGCAAAAAAATATTGGTATTTGTAGGCAGCCATCCCAAATGGGATGAAGAAAGTTCCATTTTCCTTGACACCTTCTGTGAAAAGTATAACACAGTAGTACTTTGCGACCAGACAAGCAATTTTCGGGGTAAACACAGAATACTTTCCGCTTTAACCGCCTCACAAGAAAATCCTATTGACAAAAGTATTTTCGAGTGTGATGTACTGATACACACAGGATGTATCAGCGGTGATTATTATACCATGCAAGCGATTCGGACAAAGGAAGTGTGGCGAATTGACGAAGATGGAAAGATAAAGGACAAGTTCAAGAAACTGACCCACGTGTTTATAATGTCTGAGAAAGATTTCCTTACTCACTACAATGAGGTAAGTAAGACGAATTGTTTCCATAACCCATTACCTAAATTCAAGAATTGCATAGAAAACCTCACACGTAAGATACCTGAACTTCCCTTTTCTAATATCTGGATTGCGTCCAAAATATGCAAAGCCCTTCCCAACGGTTCCATATTACACCTTGGAATTCTGAACACATTAAGGGCATGGAACTTTTTTGAAACCAATGAAAGCATCTCCGTCTATTGCAACGTTGGTGGTTTTGGAATAGATGGTATCATGTCCACAATGATAGGTGCATCATTAGTAAACCCGTCCAAATTATACTTCGCCATATTAGGAGACCTCGCTTTTTTCTATGATTTGAACTCGATAGGCAACCGGAACATAGGAAACAATGTGCGGATAATGCTCGTTAACAATGGCAGGGGTGTTGAATTCCATACATACAAACACTCGGCTTCTAAATTTGGGGAGGATACTGATAAATACATTGCAGCCGCATGGCATAATGGCAACCAATCCCATACCCTCGTAAAATCAATAGCTGAATCATTAGGCTTAGAGTATTTGTCCGCCTCCGACAAGGATGAATTTGAAAATTCTTACGGACATTTCGTGAATCCTCAGATTGGCAAACCCATGATATTTGAAGTATTCACCCATAAAGCAGACGATGCGGATGTATTAAGGTTAGTAAGAACCATCAATGGTGAAAGTTCTACAATGAAATGTAAAATCACATCTTTTATGAAAGAAAGCATAGGCAAGCCTACGGCAGAAACCATTAGAAAGATTTTAAAAAAACAATGAAAATAGGAATACTTACTTTCCATTGGGCACACAATTATGGTGCAGTTTTACAAGCTTACGCATTACAAGAGGTTCTGAAAAATCGTGGTCATGATGTCGAATTTGTAAATTATTACACAGCATCAATGATAAGGATCTACAAATGGTTTAACCTTAAACGCCTGCTCCAAAAGAATTTACTCCTCGATATAAAGGAGCTATTCTTAATTCCTCCAAGGAGGAAACGTTTTTTAAAATTTAAAGAATTCACCAAAGTTCGTTTGTCCTTATCACCCAAACAGTACGAACATTCAACTTATGACTTAGTCATCATAGGAAGTGACCAAGTGTGGAATACAAAATTAACATCGGGATACTCTCCCATGTATTGGGGCATGTGGCGCGGAAAAGGCGGTAAGGCGCAGATAGCATCTTATGCCGCAAGCATGGAAGATAATTTGAATACAGAAAAAATAGAGTCGATTTTAAAGTTGCTCCCGAACTTCGATTTTATTAGCGTACGCGAGAAACACATAGCACAAAAACTAAGTCCGTTTACCAATAAAAATATCCACATCGTAATTGACCCGACCTTACTTATTAATCGTGAGGAATGGCTACACCTTGGAACAATGCGATTGTTACAAGAAAACTATGTTTTGCTCTATCAGGTAAGGAATGATGAGAAAACAGTAGAAATAGCTAAAAAAATTGCGGATAAAAAGGGGGTAAGATTAGTGTATTTATCTGCCCGTGTTGACCTTTTAAACAGCAAAGAAACGATTGGTTCTGGACCAGAGGAATTTGTCAGCCTATTTAGACATGCTTGTTTTGTGGTTTGTACCTCTTTCCATGGAACTGTTTTCTCTTGTATTTTCCATGTTCCGTTTTACTCTGTACTATTGGATGACGGAAAAGACAACCGTGTAAAAAACCTTTTATCTGAAATAAAATTGGAAAAACGAGGTATCTCTTCCTATCCAGAAGAAGTGGAAGAAAACATAGATTGGAAGGATGTAGATAAACAAATCTCTGACTTGCAACAATCATCATATAAATATTTAAATACGTTCTGCTAATGAAAATATTATTCGTTACCAATTCCATAGGAATGGGAGGAGCCTCTGTTGCATTAATAAACATACTCCAATATTCAAAAGAAAATAATATAACTCCATTTGTAACATGCCCTAAAAAAGGAGAATTCTCTGATACATTAGACAAACTTGGCATTCCATTCCTGATTATCGGAAATCCATTAGAAATATACCCAAAAGTTTATTCATGGAAAGCTTTCATCAAATACCCATATAGTTTTTTACTGATGTTAGTGAAGAGACACAAAGCTTTTGACAAACTTTGTTTTTGCATAGAAAAGTTCAAGCCCAATATTATTCATACAAATGTAGGAGCAGTTCAAATAGGTTTTTTGGCAGCAAAAAAATATGGTATTCCTCATGTTTGGCATATTCGAGAATACCAAAAAGAAGATTTTAACATGTCTCCTTTTCCCTCAATGAATATATTTAAAAAACGTATTCATGATGCAAACAACCATTGTATATGCATCACCAAGGACATTTTCTTGCATTTCAACATGGCAATATCAAAAGATAAAGTTATTTATGACGGTGTCATAGACAAAGGGCTTGTTCAACCATTCAATGAGACCAAAAAGAAATATATACTTTTTGCCGGACGGTTGGAAGATGCCAAGGGATGTAAGGAACTAATTAAAGCCTTCAACATTTATGCAAAAAAGAGTGGATTGTATGATTTACTTATAGCAGGAGTTGGGAACAAGAAATACATAGAAGAATGCAAAATATTGATGGACAATGAAATACAGAACCGGGTACATTTTTTGGGTGCTGTAAGCCATGAAGAGGTTTTTCGGTTAATGTATGATGCTTCTATATATGTTGTCCCAAGCAGAAATGAAGGTTTTGGGTTCGTCACAGCTGAAGCTATGTTTAATGGAACAATCGTTATCGGCAAAAACACAGGAGGGACTAAGGAACAATTTAACAATGCTTACGATTTAACAGGTGAAGATATAGCTTTCCGCTATAATACTGACGAGCAATTACCCCAAAAACTACTAGAATGTGAGAATTTACAGAAAAAACATTATATGCAATTAGCCATAAAAGGACAACAGGTCGTATGTGAATTATATGACATAGCCACGCAATCAAAGAAAATATGTGATTTTCTTATGCATTTAAACAATCAAAGAAAATTTAATGATTAAGACCATTACAAAAAGAATACTGCTGTTCATATCCCAGTATTTGCCTCTCACATATAGTTCAAGTTGCATAAACAAACTAAGAGTGTTTAACTCCCTACTTATCAGTTCAAGATTCAAATCTTGCGGCATTAATGTTACATTCAACTCCATTTCACTATTAAAAGGAGAACAATATATAGAAATAGGTAAAAATGTAACTTTCGGAAAAGACTTGTGGCTTACAGCATGGAATATCGGAGGGAGAATACCAACCATAAGGATTGGGAATAGCTGTTCCTTTGGTGCATACAACCATATAAGCGCATCCTCCAATGTAACAATTGGAAATGGGTTATTAACAGGAAAGTGGGTTACGATAACAGACAATTCACATGGCTATACTGATTATGAGTCCTTACAACAAAGGCCAACCCAAAGGCAAATCGTTTCAAAAGGGAGCGTCATTATCGGAAAAAATGTGTGGATTGGAGACAAGGCCACTATTTTACCTGGGGTTATGATAGGTGACGGGGTCGTAGTTGGTGCAAATACAGTAGTTTCAAAAGACATTCCTAATTATTCTGTTGTCGTAGGAAATCCGGCCAGAATAATTAAACAAGCATCCCATTAATGCCTATCGCATACTTATCTTAATAATCTTTACTATGATAGGGGTATTACAAACCTTGTGGATATTTTTAATATTAGCGTTGATGGTGGTACGTTTCAAAGTTGGACTTTCACTTTATCTTGCTTATATAATTTTAGTTCCATACATGAGTATCAGCTTTGGTGGCATCCTGTTGCAGTGGAATTTTATTAACATGATTGTGTTACTGATGGCAATTTATGAATTTAAAATTAAAAGGACGAACTTTAAAATAGATTTTAAACCTCTTCTTCCTTTTCTTATTTATTTCTGCATTTCATTAATCATGATGCCTTTTCAAAACGGAGTTCCTATAGGGATACAGTTTGATACTTGGCGGATGCAATTGATGAAATATATGATTCTTTCTTTTGCACTTTGGAATGAAATGCGATTGGATGCTTCGTCTGTAAAACTATATAGAAACGTTGCATTAATTTGTATCGCTATATCAGCATGTTATGGTCTTTTCCTTACTACAATAGTTGGCGCAAATCCCTACATTATGCTCCTGTCTATTACCAACGGTTCAGAATTTAACGAAAACTATGCCCTTGCTTTTGGTGAAGGAAGAATCTTTGGAAGAATTTCCTCCGTGTTCACCCATCCCATGATGTTTGGCTTATTCCTTGGCATATCCTTGATTTATGTTTTCTTTAACCGGAAAGTTCTCAATAAATACATATTTATCCTCTTGTTTCTCATAATTACCATTAATATGATTGTTTGTGGCGTAAGATCCGTCATTGCAGGAACTGTTATAGCAATAATCTTGTTCTTATTGCAAACTAGAAATTTTAAAATGGTACTCATAGCAGCAATCATAGGTTTGGTTGGCTACAATATCATAAATAGCATTCCTGAATTATCAACATATATAGGCTCCATAGCCGATATAGACAATCAAAAACAAGATGTTACAGGTTCATCTTTAAGTATGCGGATGGAGCAACTTTATGGCTGTTTTGAAGAAATAGATAATAGTTTGTTATTTGGCAAAGGGTTTGGTTGGACAGGATATTACACAACCTTACATGGAGATCACCCTATTATTCTTTCATTCGAAAGCCTAATTTATATCATACTTTGCAATAGCGGCCTAATCGGCGTGCTACTTTGGGCGTTCTTAATCTTTAAAATAATGCGTCGCAATTCCATATTCGTAAAAGAAACAAAAGTCCTATTGAACACATTACTTTTCTTTTACCTTGCATATTCTTGCATTACAGGAGAATATGGATATATGCAATTATATATCATATTCTATGTCCTTATGCAAGGCGAGGCATTGCTGAACTCTAACAAATTATGAAAGTTCCTCCTTGCGATAATGCAAGAAACAATTCAAAAAGGCAGCAATAGTCTTTATATACATTCATTTTAAAGTATGGACAGGCCACACATGATAAAATTCAAGACAAAAAAATCAAATATTAATCAAAGATGAGAACTAGAGTAATAGCATTCTACCTCCCCCAATATCACCCTTTCAAAGAAAATGATGAGTGGTGGGGAAAAGGATTCACCGAATGGACGAATGTGGGTAAGGCAAAACCGCTTTTTAAAGGACATTACCAACCACGGGTGCCCGCAGATTTGGGATACTATGACCTCAGATGCCCGTGGGTACGGGAAGCGCAAGCAGAAATGGCGCGTGAAGCAGGCATCGAAGGCTTCATGTACTGGCATTATTGGTTCGGTAACGGAAAAACCTTAATGGCTAATATCTTTCAGGAAGTACTGGAAAGCGGCAAACCCGATTTTCCATTCTGCCTTGGATGGGCAAACCACAGTTGGACACGGCGTACCTGGAACAGTGACGCACAAAAGCACAAAGATCTTGATTTAATGCTTCAGGAATATCCAGAGGAAGATTGCGAAGTCCATTTCAATGCAGTACTTCCTGCTTTTAAAGACAAACGTTATATTACAGTAGACGGAAAACCATTGTTTATGATTTATGCCCCCCTCGATGTTCCCAACATTACAGATTATTTAAACAAATGGCGGAAAATGGCTGTGGCCGCAGGACTTCCCGGAATACATTTCGTTGGCTTAGTGCAAGGGTGGGAGAAAGGCTTTCATAAAGTTATCGATGCCGGATTTGACGCTATTACCACGGGCAATTTGTGGAACGCACAAACGGCTGTAAACCACGGCTATTTTTGGCAAATGCTCAAGCATAAATTACGTCAGAAGTTTCCCCGTGTTACCCCATTGGATACTTATCCTTATGCCAAAATCATCCAACATTTCTTCTGTGAATCTGATAAAAAGGAAAATACATATCCGCAAATAATACCCAACTGGGACCGTTCCCCCCGTAGTGGCCGCAGAGCCGTTATTTATACAGGCTCTACTCCTGATTTGTTCAAACGACATGTACAAAATGCCGTTAATTTAATCAAAGATAAACAACCAGAACACCGAATCCTGTTCTTGCGTTCTTGGAATGAATGGGCTGAAGGCAATTACATGGAACCTGATTTGAAATTTGGCCATGGCTACCTGAACGCATTAAAGGAAGTTATTAAAGAGTAAATCTATTTTCAAATAAGGTAAAACAGAATATATGGAAAAGGATGAATATCAATGTAAGTACTTTACGATTTTGCATTTATTTTGAATAAATATTTTAAATAAATGAATGTAAATGTCAGAAAATATTTTAGGGGGGGGGATTCTGATTTAATAAAAACCAAAAGGGATTTGAAATTCTACCTCAAAGAAGACGCGAAGGCAAACAATATGGATTGCAGTTACCCCAAATACATCATGGGGCTTATCTACGGATTGGAACGAGCTCACACTTTCAGATATTTGAAAATAATGAGATATCTTGAATATCATACAAACAATGAAGGTGCATACCATCGGCTGATGGCTTTATATTACAAAGTAAAGAAGTCGCGATTGAGCATGAAATACAATTTGTATATCAATCCCAACACATGCGGATACGGATTGAGAATCGTCCATTTGTTTGGAGGAGGCCAAATATTGAACATAAGCAAAACGGGTAACTATTGTACTTTTAACGCCGGTGCTGTATTAGGAAATAATAATTCAAGTGCAACTCCTGTTTTAGGACACAACGTAAGTGTTGGGGTCGGTGCAAAAGTCTTTGGAGGAGTAACCATAGGAAACAATGTATTCATTGCAGCAAATGCAGTGGTCACCAAAGATGTTCCAGATGATACAATTGTAGGTGGGGTGCCTGCAAAAATAATCAAAAGGAAGATTACCAATTAGTCCCTTAAACTCATATAAAAGTTCATTAATTCCATAAATGCAACAATATGAAAATTCTTCAAATAGCATATTCCCTTTCTTCCGGAGGAGGAGAACGTTTCGTCGTTGACCTTTGTAATCGTTTGGCTGAGAACACAAAAAACAAAGTAACATTATTAATAACAAATGATGAACGGATTCCAAAGAATGCTCATTACTTGGGAGAATTATCAACCAACGTACGTTTCATAAGTTTGCGTTGTCATAGTGGATTGTGCTTTCAAGCCTTTAGGAAGGTTTACAAAACGATAAAAGAAGAGAAACCAGACATTGTTCATGCAAATTGCAATCTGTTGTTACTTTGTCTTCCTTCCTTATTTTTACGAAAAGCTAAATACTTTCAAACATTACACAATGTGGCACAAGCTTGCGTGCAAAAACAATGGCTAAAAGGTATTTATCATTGGTTTTATAATCATAGAATACAGCCCGTCACTATTTCCAAAACTTGCCAACAAAGTTATATAGATTTTTATGGTGACAACCAAGCTATATGCATAACAAATGGACGTGAGTCATTAGTACCATCTGGAAATATACCCAAAGATGTTATTTTTTTGAAAGAAGAGCATGACCCTATTTTTATTCATATTGCACGTTGCGCAGCACAAAAGAACCAAAATCGATTATTTAAGGCATTCGAAAGGTTACAAGAGGAGGGTATAAAATATCATCTGATAGTACTAGGAAGCGGATACGAAAATAAATGGATACCATATTTTAAAAATAACCCCCAAATTCATGTGCTTGGCGAAAAAAAAAAGCTGAATTCAACTTGCAAATGCAACAGAATTCTGATTAATAATTTGTTTAAATTTTTCGTTTGGCGTGAGGTATCCAAGTCTTTTACGAGGTCGATTATTGAGTTTATTTTCAATCCACTTAATCTGTTTGTTGGTTACTTCACTAAAGTCCTTACCCTTTGGGATATACTGCCTGATAAGCCCGTTGGTGTTTTCATTGGCACCACGTTCCCATGAGTGGTATGGTTTGCAAAAATAGAATTTTATTTCCAATTTTTGCGCAATTTCCTCGTGCTTTGCAAACTCCTTTCCATTGTCAGCCGTAATTGTGTGTATTAAGTTTTTCACTTTCCGCAGTGCCCATACTGCAATCTTAGCTACCGGGATGGCTTCTTTTCCCGACAACTTGCGTATCCAGACCCTGCTTGTTGCTCTGTCGTTAATGGTAAGAATGGCACCTTTGTGGTTCTTACCAATAATTGTATCTATCTCTAAATCACCAAATCTCTCCTTCAGTTCCAC
>ENA-UEPH01000060-UEPH01000060.1-human-gut-metagenome-genome-assembly--contig:-NODE-60-length-120001-cov-7.277909_pt1 | contig 120001 bp, 90 predicted proteins | sample MGYA00242891_ERZ507898 | MGnify/ENA primary metagenome ERZ507898 (study PRJEB26167, sample SAMN06115411) | human gut metagenome | host: Homo sapiens | place: China:Guizhou | collected 2014-10-15...
CCTTCCTTCTATATTTTTTAACGATCCTTTTTTTATATTCCTTTTTTGCCTTCATTTCGGTCTGTTTTTTTCTTTTGTAATAAATCAACCTTCTATTTAATTTATTTGTATATAGCAACTTAATGTAATATCGGTTCTAAAATTCTACTATCTAATTATTTGTATCATTAATTGATCGTTAAAAAATATAGAAGGAAGGAGATATTTCGTTTCATTTTAGCCTATTTTGAGGGAAATATGACGGATGATCAGAGGAGGGAGTTGGGGGATTGGCTTAGCTTGGATGAGAGAAATCAGAGATTGTTTGAGCGATTACAAGATGATGATTACGTGGGAGAAAGATTGCGGGAATATCAAAGATATGACTCCGTGGAAGATTGGAAGAAACTTCAGGCTAAGTTGCAGGCTCCTCGCCGGAAAGTGGGTCGTTGGATACAGGTGTGTGCGGCTTCTGTGACAATACTGTTTTGCGTGGGAATGGCGTGGTATTTTATAGGAAATGATATTCATAACGAGAATGCTAGTTCTTCTGTTGTCGAATACGGGCGTTCGAAAGCGATGTTATTTTTGGCCACGGGAGAGGTGATTGAGTTAGAATCAATTCGGGATACAATACATGCTAGGGTTGAAGGGGAGAGTTTTGTTAATGATGGAAAAAAATTGGTGTATTCGGATACAACCCGGGTAAAGGAAGTGGAGTGGCATACTTTACAAGTACCGCGTGGAGGCGAGTTTGTATTGTGTTTAGCGGATGGAACCGTGGTAACCTTGAATGCCGATTCAAAAATACATTATCCAGATCATTTTACTGGAAAGGAACGTCAAGTATCTTTGGAAGGAGAAGCTTTTTTCGAGGTGGCAAAGGATAGTTTGAAACCGTTTATCGTGAAGACGAAGGGAGTCGATGTGCGGGTATTGGGGACAACTTTTAATTTAAAAGCGTACCCGGATGAAAATCAGCAAACCACCTTGGTTCAAGGTTCCGTGGAAGTTTTGTTTGATAAACAGCAAGTTCTGTTGAGTCCGGGAGAACAAGTAACTCGTGTGGGGGAGGAATTGAAGGTCGAACAAGTAGATGTCAGACCTTATATCGCGTGGAAAGATGAGCGTTTCGTTTTTGAAAATGAGCCTTTGGAAGGAGTTTTAAAGAAATTAGAAAGGTGGTATAACATCACTGTTTTTGTTCAGAATTCATCTTTGCACGGAATGCGTTTCACGGGCAACTTGCCCAAGTACGAGAGTATAAACAAGGTTTTGAATGTGCTAGCGTTAACTACAAATATAAAGTTTGAACTAAAAGATCGAACTTTAATTGTTCAATTAGAGTGATAAAAAAACGGGAATTTGCTCTAACAAACTCCCGTGTTGGATAACTGCCATTGGGGAATGGCAAATTATTAATAATTAAAACTGTACAAATCTATGGAAAAAAATCGAGATTTTGACATAGGATGGGGATCTAATGTCATGCTGAAAATGTTTCGAATTATGAAAGTCTTTATTTGTATTTTGATTATGGGACTGTCCACTGTATCTGCAAACACTTTTTCGCAGGTGCGAGTGAGTCTGGATATGAAAAATGTAACTCTTAAGGAAGTCTTTAAGGAGATAACAAAGCTTACCGGATATGAATTTGTGTATAGTAATAATGAAATAGAGCATATTGGGAAAGTGTCTTTGAATATCAATAATAAAGATCTGAAAGATGTATTGGCTGAATGTCTTAAGGGAACTCAATTGTGGTATATGATAGAGGAACAAATTGTGGTGATCTCTCCGAAATTGTTGCAGGTAGGATCGAAAGATTCGAAATCAACAATAACATCCGGAAAGGTTATTGACCAGAATAAAAAACCGATACCGGGGGTGACGGTGTTATTAAAGGGTACATCTACAGGTGTTACGACTGGTGTTGATGGTACATTTTTTATAATGGTTCCTGATACAACGGCGAATGTTGAATTTATTTTTTCTTTCGTCGGTATGAAAACTAAAACAGTGGCGTTCAAGAGTCGTCCCAAAACGGGAACGTGGTTTATCACGATGGAAGAAGATTTATTAGAGATGGATGAAGTTGTTGTGACCGGGTATACGACGTTATCTCGTAGAGAAACGGCAAGTGCTGTTAGTCAGATAAAGGCTGATGATGTGATGCTGAATTCAAAATCGTCAATAGACCAAATGCTGATAGGGCAGATCCCGGGGATGACAATTGTACAGACATCGGGAGAACCTAGTGCAACGCCTAAAATTCGTATCCGTGGTATATCTTCAATTACTTCTTCTAAAGCGCCCGTTTGGGTTTTAGATGGGGTTATTTTGGAGGATCCGGTAAATGTAGATTATTCTCAAATTAATGGGGATGATGCGGCTTACTTGATAGGTAATGCCATTGCCGGTATTAATCCCCGGGATATAGAGACGATAACTGTGTTGAAGGATGCTTCTGCAACTGCAATATATGGAGTACAGGCTGCGAATGGCGTGATTGTGTTGACCACGAAACAAGGAAAAGAAGGTAAAGCACAATTAAATTACAATGCTTCAATGACCTTTAATCAACGACCTTCTTATGGAGATTTTTACTTGATGAATGCGGCAGAAAGAATTCAGCTTTCTCAGGATATTATTGCAAATTCTTTGGAATACGGACGTGTCCCTGTTTCTTTGGGATATGAGGGTTTGTATATGGACTATATGAATCGTAAAATGTCTTATGAGGATTTTTCTCTTGAAACGCAACGAATGGCAAAGCGTAATACGGATTGGTATGATATATTGTTTAGAAATGTTTTGAGTCATAATCACACATTGAGTGTGAATGGTGGGTCTAAGGATACCCGGTATTATGCCTCAATAGGTTTTGACCAGAATTTCGGAACTGCTAAAGGAAGCGTAAGTAAACGTTATACAACGATGATGAAGATAAATTCTTGGTTAAGTGACCAGCTTTTTATCGGGGTAAGTTTAAATGGGAATGTTACGGACAACGACGGTTTTCATAGTTCTGTAAATCCTAATCAATATGCTTATGAAACTTCCCGCACAATACCGTGTTATAACGAAGATGGGTCTTTGTTTTATTATGAAACAAGACAGAAGGGGCAAATAGCAAGTAGTCAGGCTCCTAAAGAGGAAATGCTGTATAATATAGTGCATGAGTTAGGACAGACGGGGTCTGCCGGAAGGGTTGCGGGTATAACAGGTCAATTTAATCTTCAATGGAGAATGAAATATGGTTTTAGATATGATTTTCTGGGTTCATATTCTTACCAGCAATCTAAACAGAATTCATATGCTAAAGAAGCTTCAAATTATGTAGGTTTAAAACGTAAATATAATATCGGAAGTATAGAACCTAACTCATTGACAGAAGATAATAGCGTAATCCCGGTTGGTGGAATTATTGATAAGTCGGAAACAGAACAGGTTACATATACGGTTCGTAATACGATCGGATATGCCGGACATTGGGGGGATCATGAGATTACTGCATCTGTTCTTTCAGAAATCAGAGGAGTGAAACAGAATGGTTTTAGTGGAACATATTACGGTTGGATGCCGGAACGGGGCCAGACTCTTACACCGATGTTGACTTCTGCGTATATTGAAGAACTGGCGAATCTACGGCCGCGTATCTCGGATAATTTGACTAATTATGTATCATGGGCAGGAACTCTGGCCTATACATGGCGTGAAAAGGTTACTTTAAACGGAAATATTCGAATGGATGGTTCCAACAAATTTGGAGAGAATCCCAAATATAGATTCTTACCTATTTGGTCAATTGCCGGGCGATACACGTTGACTGAAGAACCATTTGTGAAAGGTAGTAATATAATTTCATTATTAGCCTTGAAAGCATCTTATGGAATCCAAGGAAATATTGATAAGGGAACTTCTCCAGAATTAGTTATTCAAATCGGGGCATTAAATAACGTGACTCGTCTGAATGAATCATTTTTTGAATATTTACCTAACAATGATTTACGTTGGGAAAAAACAACATCTTATAATCTAGGGTTGGAAATTGCTTTACTGAAAGATAGAATTCAAGGTGAATTCAATTACTATTATAAGAAAGGTGAGGATATGATTATGAGTAAAAAAGTTTCTCAATCAATGGGTTTGGATGCTGTTAAAATAAATGGCGGAAGGATTGATAATAGTGGTTGCGAATTAACGTTTAGATTTTATCCCATACGTACGATTGATTATGCGTTTAGTGTGAATTTTGTTTATTCCTATAACAAGAATGAACTTGTATCGGCTAATAGTGATAGCGATATTACAAATTCGGAAATGCTGAATGGTACAGCCTTGATAGAGGGTAAACCTATGGGAACGTTTTATTCTTATCGCTTTGCGGGTTTAAATGGAGAAACAGGGTATCCGACATTCTATGATAAAGAGGGTAAACATTATTTAGAAGTAGATGGTGTTAAGTATCCTCATTATGCTCTTTATGAAGAGGAGATAGATTTGGTGAAATCAGGGCGTTTTGATCCGACAACTAGCGGTAGTCTGGGACTTAATTTCCGATATAAGAATTTTCGGATAGATTTGGGATTTACTTACGCTCTTGGTGCTCATAAACGTTTGCCTAATATTTACCGACAGGAATATTACAAGATATTTGACCCGTTGATTAATGTTACAAAGGAATTAAAACATCGTTGGAGAGAAGCGGGTGACGAGAATTCCACGATATTCCCGGCTCTTTATGATAGTAGAACCTATAATCAACTGAATCAGAAGAGTGCATTAGATGGTCGTGGGTCTGTTTATTATGGAACTCAATTGTACGACAAGACAGATGTTCGGGTGGCTAGAACGGATAATATTCGTTTAAGAAATCTTAGTCTGTTATATCGTATACCGACTAAAATTTTGGAAAAAATAAAGATACAGGATATTTCTTTTAATTTTCAAGCAACCAATCTGTTCTTGATTGCAGCCAAAGAATGGCGTGGACGTGATCCCGAGTCGGGAGATTCCAATACTCCTATTCCAAGAACTTATTCTTTAGGATTAAATGTAACATTTTAAAAGAAAATATGATGAAAGCGATATGTAAATATATTTTAGTAGTCATTCTGATGGTAACGGTAATTAGTTGTGATGACTTTCTAGAGATGACTTCTCAAGATTTGATTGTTCCTAAAACGGTGGAACATTATAAAGAACTACTACAAGGAGAAGGGTATTTTAAAGAATTCTTGGCTAAAAGTGTTTTCGCATTGTATATGACTGATGATGTCGAATATTTTGACGCTATTGCGGGAGGCTCGTGGGGAGGATTTGGTGATTCTAATTTTGAAAGTTACGGTGATTCTTATAAATGGGAAACTGGAATTGAAAATGATGTGATGACAGATCGGTGTTACCAGTATCTTTATAAACAAGTCTTGGTGGCGAATACTTGTATAAGTGCATTGGACGAAATGGAAGGAACAGAGACCGAGAAAAAGATTCTTAGGGGGCAGGCTCATTTTACTCGTGCTTTTGGATATTTTTTGTTAGCTAATTTCTATGCACAGGCGTATAATGAGGCACAATTAACAGATCCTTGTGTTCCTTTAGTTTTGGATCCGACCCCGACAATGGAAAGGTTTCCACGGGCTACAATTGAGGACGTATGGACTAGGATAAAGTTAGATGTTGAAGAAGCTGTAAGTTCGTTAGAAAAAGCTAACATTTCCAGTATATATGAAATTAATTATGGTGCGGCTTTAATATTAGGAATGCGGGTAGCCTTGTTCATGGAAGATTTTGACTTGGCCATAGAGTATGGAGAAAAAGCTTTAGAAATTAATAGTTCCTTGTATGATATCACTAATAAACCGGTATCAACGGGGACATCTTCTCCATCCTCGTCTAATTTCCAGGATAAGTTTATTTATCCGGCAAATAATTCGGAGATTATATGGTTGTATGATAACGGAGAGAAGGAATCACATTATGATGTTTTTAATGTTGGAGGGCTTTTGTCAGGAGATTGTATAAGTATATCTTCTGCAGCATCTAATTCTATTGTTTCTATGTTTGACTATCAAATTGTTGAAACAGAAGCAGGAAATGTTATTGAAGGAGATAAACGTTTTTCGTATTGGATAATTGCTCCTTCTGCGGGGTATTCTCCGTATATCCCCATAAAGTATGATCATTATAATATTGTAGGAGAGGATTATCAGAGTAGTTTCAGAACGGGAGAGGTGTATATTTCTCTTGCAGAGGCTTACGCCCGTAAAGAGAATCCGGAAATAGGTAAAGTGTTAGGTTATTTGAATACACTACGTTCTCATAGAATAAAACCTTATACGGACTTGAATAGTGGTGATTTTGCTTCGACGGATGCGTTAATTAAATTCGTGTGGGAAGAGCGCAGAAGAGAACTTTGTTTTGAAGAACACCATCGGTGGTGGGATTTACGCAGAACCGGACAACCTGCTCTTTCTCATGCATGGGTAGGTGGGGAAGTGTATAAGTTGAAAGAAAAAGACCCAGCCTATGTGATTAATTTCCCGCAGTTGGAAATAGAATTTAATTCGACATTAAATAATGCTCGCCCGATAAGGCTTCCTGAATAACGAATAAAAATAGAGTGATATGAAAAAAAATATATTTATTTTTATGTTGTTGTGTTTTATATCTGTATCTTGTGTGGATAATGATGATTCTGATATAAAACTAGATGTTCCAGCTCAACCCGAGTTGACTGATAAGACTCCTGTTGATTCAAAAATAAAGAAAATGTACGAGAATTACGGATGCTTTGTTCATTATGAATTTACAGAAGAAGAATTTACTTATGATTGGTCCACGCATTTTACGACACCTTCTTATTCGCCGGCTAAAACGGATAAAATTGTTGATGTATTGGATTTTATAGAGGAAAAAGTCCTTTCTGTTTTTCCAAAAGATTTTTGCCAGAAATATGTGCCATTAAATATTTATTTGACGGATACTTTAATGGGACTGTATAGTGATTGGAATGCCCATGCGGTAAATAGTAAGTTAATTATTGGACGGGTAGGAAAACAATTTGACGAATTGGATAAAGATGAGTTACGGGATGCTTGGGTTTCGATATTTGTCGAGAGAATGCTTGCAGTTTGGCCTTATCCAACTGATTTTGCTATCATTAGTGATGATGGGTATAATCCAAGTTCGGTTTTAAGTAGTGGGACTGTTATAACTTACCAATATGTGGCTGCAACGACAGATATGGTAGGGAAATATGCAATATTGAAATTTGGTAGAAGAGGGAAATATAATTCTAATGGACGTAATATGTATACGACAAGTTATGCTCAGGATTTTGGAGATTATGTGGCCTTTATTGCTTTTAAGAAACCTTCTGAGAAGGAGACTTATTATGCGAAAAATGCAAATGTGAAGAAAAAGGTTGAACTTGTAAAAGAGTATTTTCTAGAGAATTTTGGTGTAACGTTGCCTGAAGCTCAGGAATAAGAATCTTATGGGGAGACTGATTTTCCTGTCTCTCCATAAGATAAAATTGATAAAGATAATGGTATGAAAAAATTATTATTTGTTTGTGTGTTTGTAACGTTTGCTTGCTGTGCTTTTGGACAAGGAACTAAATTTCTTGATGGAGAGAGATGGAGTAACGTGTTGAAGAAAGCGCAGGAAGAGAAAAGAATGATTTTTATGGATTGCTACACCTCTTGGTGTGGACCATGTAAAGGTTTGGCTCAAAATGTGTTTCCTCAGAAAAAGGTAGGTGATTTTTTGAATTCCAATTTTGTATGTTGTAAGTATGACATGGAAAAGGGGGAGGGAATAGAATTGTATAAGAAATACAAGAGTGATATTCCGGGGTTCCCGACGATGCTGGTTATTAATCCGGCTGACGAGAGTATTATTCATAAAGTGGTTGGATACACGGAGCCGGACGCTCTGATTGCTGCTTTACAAGACGGGTTGGACGGTAAGACTCTCGCTGTTTTTCAAAAGCGGTACAATGCGGGCGAGCGTTCGTTGGGGTTGATAAAGGATTATTGTAAAGCGCTTGATGTGGCTTATGATCAGGATACGAAAGAGAGAGTTATAAGGGGATATATTGAGTCGATGCCGTTGGATTCGTTGAAAAACAAGGAGTTGCTGGAAATGTATTTACCTTATTTGAATAATGTTTATGCGCCACAATATGAATATGTGATGAAGAATCTGGATACTTACCAGCGTAAACTCAATGTGAATCGGTATGATGTTGAATCTCGATTACTGAGAGCAATGTCGGATGCCGTTCGGGATATCGTCAACACGACTCTTAAAAATACGGATGCGGATACGTTGCTATTGATGCGGGAGAGAGGGGAAACGTTGAAGAAAATGTTACAAGGGGCTAACGTGAAAGGGTTTAATGAGTTGAACGCGAAGCTCGCGATTAATGACGTGAGGATGAAAGGGGATATCATGGCTTTGGATGCCATACTTGAGGCTGATAAAGTATTGCAGGCAACGAGAGATGAGTATTCATTCCGTCCGGATATGTATAAATACATGATCGAGTTTGCAGATCGTAAGACTCAAAAAGATATTATCAAGAAATACTTGGCGATGATGCAACAAAAACAGGATCAGGCTGATGAAAGAAGTAACGGAAAGGTTAATCTTTTCACGGAGAATGCGTATGATATTTTAGCTATCGGGTATTATCGTTTGGGAGATAAAAAGAAAAGCGAGGAGTACGCGAAAAAATATGATGAACGTTATAAATTACGTCTTGTCGATATGAAAGGGTTGTTCAAAGACGAGAAGGTAAAGGCTCAGATAGATGAAGAGTACAAACAGGCAATCGAAAATCTTTACGCGAAGATCGGCTTGAAATCAAAATAAGGAAGTTATACGTATTGTAAATAGTTACTTGTATGAAAATAAAATTGTTTTTTATCCTGTTATTGACAGGAATGGGGATTTCTGTTTTTGCCCAAAATGAAGGACAAGAGGGAATCGTGTTCATGGAGAATCAACCTTGGAGTGAGGTGCTGCAAAAGGCAAAAGAACAGAATCGGTTGATATTTATGGATTGTTACACCGTGTGGTGTGGACCGTGTAAGGGGTTGGCGAAAGATATTTTCCCGCAGAAGAAGGTGGGGGATTTCTTTAATGCTAATTTCGTGAACGCGAAGTACGATATGGAGAAAGGGGATGGCAAGATGCTACGAGAGAAATACAAGGAGTATATTATCGGTTTCCCGACGTTGTTGTTAATTGATCAGAACGGAAACGTGGTACATCAGATGGCCGGTTATCATAAGGCGGATGAATTAATCGCCGGGATGAAGGCAGGGTTGGAAGGGAAGACTCTCGCGGCGATGCAGAAAAAGTATGAAAGTGGGGCGAGGGATTTCGAGACGATACGGGATTACGTGGCCGCGTTGAACGGAGCGTTTAAGAAGGATGAGATCAGAAATATCCTGACGGATTATTTGAAAATTATTCCGGTGGAAAAATTACAGGATCGGGATATGTGGACGCTGGTTGGGAGATATGTCGTTGATCCTTATTCTGAAGCTTATCGTTATGTTTTTGATCATATCGAGAAATTTCAATACCGGTTGGATGTGGATCGTTATAGATTGGAAAGTCAATTGGAGGGCGGGATGAGTAATGCCGTGAAGGAGATTATCGAGGTGACAAATCGTACTACAAATCCCGACACGTTGAAGATGATGGCCGATCGGGAAACGCGGCTTCGGGAGATGTTGGAAAAGAATACGGTGAAACGTTTCCCTACCTTATTGTGTAAATTGACGATTAATGATTATCGGTTGAAAGGGGATGCTTTGGGGATGTATAATATGCTGAATTTTGCGGATCAGTTAAATATCCTCAACTACGAAAGTGCTTTTCGAAGTGCGACTTACAGGTACATTGTCTGTCATGTTCGGGATAAAAAGATCCTGAACGATTGCTTAAAAACATTGATCGCGTTACAGGATCAAGAGAGTCTGGCTAAAAGTAAGTTGATTACACAGAATTATTATGACGTGATTGCTCTCACGTACGAGAAATTGGGGCAGAAAGTAAAAGCAGCGGAAGCAAAGGAAAAATTCGAGCAGTTGGAAAAGGAGAAAAAAGCTGAAATGGCAAAGTTTTTTAATTTGGGAGAGAAGGACGAAAAATGATGTTTAAATTTTAAACTAGAAAGATATGATAAAGAATGTATGTTTTGGTTTGTGCGTTATACTGATGCTGGCAGTTTCTTGCAATAGCGGGGAAACGTACAAGATTTCGGGAACGGTTGAAGACGGGGACGGGATGATGGTGTATTTAAAGAAAGAGATCGGGGATAAAAAGTTCCTTGTGGAGGATTCCGTGGTGGTGAAAAACGGGGCTTTTGTTCTTTCTGGGAAAATCCAGCAAGTGGATAAGCGGGTGTTAACCCTTGGTAAAAATGAACAAGTTCTTTTGCTGGATGAAGTCCCTATGCAAGTGACGGCAACCCGGCTTGTTAGTAAAGAGGGTAAAAAATTGGATGCGTATGATCTTAAACTTGCTGGGAGTCCGGAACAAGAGGTCTTGAAAATGGGGAAACAACTTGAAATGAGTAAGAATCTTATCAGTTTGGGAGGGATGTTTGCCATGGTGCAGGTGAAGGACGATTCCGTGAAATTAGATTCTACCTGGAAGGCTATGGAGATGTTGAAGAGAGAGGTAGACAAGAGTATCAAAAATTTCATCGACTCGAATGCGAACCGGATGGCTATTACCTACGTGATCGGTGATTTTATTGCCAAGGAATACCCGTTCGAGGACGTGGAGCGTTATTACGGGCAATTGACCCCGGAAGTGAAAGCTTCTTATCCCGGGCAGTTGTTGAAAGATAAGATCGAGAAGTTGCGCTTTATCAACGTGGGTGGTATTGCTCCCGATATTGATCTGGCGGCTCCGGACGGGAAACAGGTAAAACTTTCGTCTTTGAGGGGAAAATACGTGTTGTTGGATTTTTGGGCTTCTTGGTGTGGACCGTGTTTAGCTGAAGTGCCGAATGTGAAAGCTATTTACGAGGAATACAAGGATAAAGGCTTCGAGGTGTATGGTGTGTCGTTGGACGACAAGAGAGAGGCGTGGGTGAACGCGATCGAGAAACATAATTTGCCGTGGGTGCATGTCTCTTCTTTAAAAGGTTGGGAATGCCCGGTGGCCAAGCGTTATAACGTGACCGGGATTCCAAAGATGTATTTGTTGGATAAAGAAGGTCGAATCGTGGCCATGGACTTGCGGGGTGAAGCGTTGAAGGAAAAGGTGGCATCATTTTTTAATTGAAAAGTGCTTTTTCTTGTCAACCGATCGGGGTTTTTTAGTCTATTAATTAAAAGAAAACGTGTTTCGTTTACGCGAAACGTTGATTAACTAAATTAGTTTGTATGAAAAAATGGATGATTGTATTGATGGCGATGATTATTGCCATGCCGTTGTCGTCAGACCTGTATGCGGCGAATAAAAAGAAGAAGAAAAAAGGTACACCCACGGCAACCGTGCCTGCTCCTAAGAAAGTGAGTTCCTACGAGAAATTGTTTAAAGGGAAAAATGTAGTTACAGCTAAAAGTAACTTTATAACCTTGCATAAAGTGGGAGATAAATTGTATTTTGAAATCCCTCTGAAATATATGAATCGGGAGATATTACTGGCATCAACCGTGACGAACGTGACTTCTCCGGAGTTTTGTGATATAGGTTATAAGGCAAATGCTCCATTGCACATGAAATTCACGAAGCGGGATAGTTCCGTGTATTTGCGTTACGTGTCAACTTCGGTGACGACGGATAATTTGCAGAAGGCCATGAGCAACGCGTACGGGGACCCGATTGTATACTCGTATGACGTGAAGGCGTATACCCCGGATAGTACGGCAGTGGTGATTGATATGACCACGTTGTTTGCGACGAACGTGAAGGATCTGGGGTTCTTCGCGGATGCCATGATGGGCGGGATGGTGAAGATCTCTTCTTCTTTCAAGAAGGATGGTTCTTACTTGGACGAAATTAAGGCTTTTGACGACAACTTGAGTGTGAAGACCGTGATGTCTTACGGGGTGTCTCTGAGTGTTATGGGGATGATGAAGTTGATGGATGATTATCCTTTCACGGCTACTGTGACCCGTTCTATCCTGCTTTTGCCGGAAGATAAGATGCGTCCTCGTATTTCCGATTCCCGTGTAGGTATATTCAATAGTTCCAAAACCCGTTTGTCTATCACGAAAGAGGACGAGATCGGGAGTTATTCCGTGGCTCATCGTTGGAGGTTGGAGCCGAAGGATGTGGAAGCGTATAAGCGGGGAGAGTTGGTTGAGCCCGTGAAGCAGATTGTGTTTTATGTGGATGACGCTTTCCCGGAATTGTGGAAGGAACCGATTCGTCAGGCGGTAACGACTTGGAATGCGGCTTTCGAGAAGATCGGTTTCAAGAACGTGATGGTGGCGAAAGATTTTCCGAAAGACGATCCTGATTTTGACCCGGATAACTTGAAATACTCTTGTATCCGTTACGTGCCGAATTCCACGGCGAATGCCATGGGACCGTCCTGGACTGACCCGACAACGGGCGAGATTATCAACGCTTCCGTGCTGGTGTACGGGAATATCATACAATTGATTAATAACTGGCGTTTCGTGCAAACCGCACAGCTCGACCCTTCCGTGAGAGGGAAAAAGTTACCGGATGACGTGGTGAAAGCTTCTTTGGTTTACGTGGTAGCACATGAAGTGGGACACTGCTTGGGATTCATGCATAATATGGCTTCTTCCGCGGCTTTCCCGGTAGATTCTTTACGTTCCGCTTCATTTACCCAAAAATACGGGACGACGCCTTGTATCATGGATTATGCGCGTTTCAATTACGTGGCGCAACCCGGTGATAAAGGGGTGAAATTGACTCCCCCGAACTTGGGAGTTTACGATGAATTCCTGATCAAGTGGAATTACCAGTATGTTCCGGACGTGAAGGATGAATGGGATGAGCAGGCGATTGTGGAAAAATGGGTAGACGAGAAAGCCGGAGATCCGATTTATCGTTACGGAAGACAGCAGATTCAGGTACGTTACGATCCGAGTGCTATCGAGGAAGATTTGGGGGATGACCCGGTGAAAGCGAGTGATTATGGCGTGAAAAACTTGAAATATATTCTTTCTAATCTGAAAGAATGGATTAATGATGATCCGAACTATTCGCATCGTCAAACATTGTACGGGCAGATCATGAATCAGTATTACCGGTATTTGCGTAACGTGATGTATAATGTCGGTGGTATTTACCTGACCGAGGTGAAAGAAGGAACTCCCGGCAAGCGTTACGAGGCCGTGCCGAAAGCCCGTCAGAAAGCTTCTATGGCGTGGATATTGAAACAATACAAGTCTATGGACTGGTTGAATAATGCCGAATTGAAGCAACATTTCCCGTTGAGCGTGGATGGAAGTGCTATCGTGCGGGAGCGGGTTGCTAAAGATTTGCAGGGGTTGGTTAGTAACGTGATTCTTTCTTCTCACGTGGCTGCTTCTCCTTATTCGATTAACGAGTTTATGACAGATCTTTATAATGGAACGTGGAACAGTTTGTTGCAAGGTAAGGCTTTGACCGAGGGAGATAAGATTTTACAGAAAGCCATGGTAGATATGGTTTGCGAGTCTTTGAACGATGGGGCTGGCAAGAAAGCCGCTTCTCCTTTCGGGTTTGCGCCTTCGGTAGATGAGATTGTGGCTTACAACCTGGATGAGAGTGGTTTGATCGCTCGTTTTGCCGAGCAGTTCCGTATGGTTGATGCCGAGTATGGTCGTGGTTATGTGGCTTCGCACATGGTGAAAGATCAATTCGGAACTCCGGGCTACGGTTGGCAAAGAGCCGTGAACGTGGGCTCTATTGATGATTCTAAAGCTTACTTGCAGGATATGGCCGTGAAATCACGCAATTTGTTGAAGAGCCGGATTGCTGGGACAACGGGTAGTGCGAAGGTTCACTATCAATCCTTGTTGATAAAATTGAATAATGCTTTGAAAGATAAATTGTAGTAGATGTTTTCTAGTTTTGTGTTCAGAGTAAGTATCTGAAATTGATTAGGGGTAGTCTCGTCGGGGCTACCCTATTTTTATACGAGAAACGTGGGGATTCGTTGGAACAGGAGTGATGTGGTTTTCCCGTCGTGAATGGGGTGAAGTCAGGTGGATTACGGGATACATCTCCGGTGTACGTCCAGTATACCTCCGGTACAACAACGCTTATCAAGTGTTCGTGTAGTGTGGTTGGAATGGAGGTGATGTTAGGGTGATGTCCTTTTTGGGTTTGATTCGTGACCGTCTTCAAAATATTACTTTTGAAAGCTGCTGATAATTTATTAAATTCGCGCTGATTATAATTAGATATTTATATGAGCGACAATTCCCTTTTAGAGAAATTAGAGACATTTTATATTCGTTTTCGGGAGATCGGGCAGTTGATTACCGACCCGGAAGTGATACAGGACATGAATCGTTTTGTGAAGTTGAACAAGGAATATCGTGACCTTGAACAGGTCGTGGAGGCAGGAGACGAGTTGAAGAGTGCGGTGAAATCTTATGATGAGGCACAAGAGATATTGGATACGGAGACGGACAAAGAGTTGAGAGAGATGGCCGAGATGGAGATCGAGGAGTTGGAGACTAAAATTCCCGAGTTGGAGTCGAAGGTAAAGATGTTGTTGGTTCCGGCAGATCCAGAGGATTCGAAGAACGTGATCCTTGAAATCCGGGCGGGAACCGGGGGAGATGAGGCCAGTCTCTTCGCCGGGGATTTGTTCCGTATGTATACCAAGTTCTGCGAGTCAAAACGCTGGAAAATGGAGATTACCAATTATAGCGAGGGAACTTCGGGAGGATACAAGGAGATCGTGGCGAACATATCAGGTGACGGCGTGTACGGAATCATGAAATATGAATCGGGAGTACACCGGGTGCAACGGGTTCCGGCTACCGAAACGCAAGGACGCGTGCATACATCTGCGGCAACCGTGGCCGTGTTGCCCGAGGCAGAAGAGTTCGACGTGGTGTTGAATCCCGCGGATATACGGAAAGATACCTATTGTTCTTCCGGTCCCGGCGGACAGTCTGTGAACACGACTTATTCGGCTATCCGGTTGACGCACATCCCCACGGGTATCGTGGTGACTTGTCAGGACGAGAAGTCTCAAATAAAGAATTTGGCCAAGGCGATGACCGAGTTGAGATCTCGTATTTACGCGATAGAACACCAGAAGTATCTGGACGAGATTGCTTCCCAGCGGAAGACCATGGTTTCCACGGGTGATCGTTCAGCCAAGATTCGTACTTATAATTACCCGCAAGGACGTGTAACCGATCACCGGATTAACTTGACGCTGTATAATCTGGCGGCTGTTATGGACGGTGAAATTGGCGAGATCATCGAGAAACTGCAGATCGAGGAGAACACCGAGAAGTTGAAGGAGAGCGGGTTCTAGGGAGATAAAAGATAAAATTAAAAGATAAAAGTTTAAGGCTATGACTTATAACGAGCTATTTGAACAGGTAAAAAAGAAAAAGTCTTTCCTTTGTGTGGGATTGGATTCTGATATCAAGAAACTTCCGCAACATTTAATGGGGACCGAAGATCCCGTGTTCGAGTTTAATAAGGCGATCGTGGATGCCACGGCAGACGTGGCGATCGCGTATAAGCCGAATATCGCGTTCTACGAGAGTAACGGGGTTGCCGGTTGGATCACGTTGGAGAAGACTGTAAAATATATTAAGTCAAAGTACCCGGAGATTTTCTTGATTGCCGATGCTAAGCGCGGGGATATCGGGAATACTTCCGAAATGTATGCGCGTGCTTTCTTGGAGACGATGGATTTTGACTCGATCACGGTGGCCCCGTACATGGGAGAGGATTCCGTGACCCCGTTTCTGAAATACGAGGGGAAATGGGTGATTCTGTTGGCATTGACTTCCAACAAGGGAGCTTTCGACTTCCAGTTTTTCGAGGAGAACGGGGTGAAATTGTACGAGCGAGTGTTACGTAAATCGCAAGAGTGGGGAAATGACCGGAACATGATGTACGTCGTGGGAGCCACGAAAGCGGAAATGTTGAGCGGTATCCGGGAGATCGTTCCGAATCATTTCTTGTTGGTTCCGGGAGTCGGGGCACAAGGTGGTAGCCTGGAAGAGGTTGCCAAGTACGGGATGAATGACCATTGTGGTCTGATCGTGAATTCTTCTCGCGGGATCATTTTTGCCGACAAGACCGAGAATTTTGCCGTGAGAGCTAGAGAAGAAGCCGTGAAGTTGCAACAACAGATGGCCGAATTGCTAGCGGCAAAAGGGATAAGATAAAAGAGAAGCTTAAATCGTTTTAGGGAAACACGATTGTGTTTCCTTTTTTTGTTTTAAGGAGGGAGAGAGTGGGGAAGTTGCCCGTCGTATTTTTAGGCGGTCTGATTGGGATGTTAAGATAATTGATGGACGACGAAGGCGGCACGTTCTTCGGGAGTCCCTTGGGGAACGATGACGGGGGTGTAATCGAGTTCCCGGTAAGTGGTTAGCATGATATCGTAAGTGGCGACAGCTTCTTGGTAAGTTTGTTTGCGTTCGGTGTCGGTTTGATAGATTTCCGGCCAGGGGGGAAGGATGAAAACGAGCGGGTTGTAGCGGAATTTGAGAGTGGCGTGGTCTAGTTCGGGGGTGACAGGTTGACGGGTGAGGTGGGCGTAAGCGAGGGTATCGGGGATGCCCCGGTCGAAGAAAAGGATTTCGTCGTGGACTTGGTGTTGTTGAAAGCTATCGATGGAACGGGAGAGCATCAGTCGGGTATAGGCAGGGATGTTTGCCCAGGGAAGCGCATCACCGTTTTGGGCCATTTGTTCCCGGATGATTTCTCTCGCGACCTCGGGAACGTGTGGGTATCCCTGTCGGGCAAGGGTTGCCAGTAGAGTCGTTTTCCCGACCCCGGGACCTCCGGTGATGACGAAGAAATTAGGTTTATAAATCATGGTTACAGGTTTAGGGAGCGGTGAATGAAGGTGGCCAGACCGTTATCAACATCAGCGGGTACGTTTTCAAACCGGGTGCGTAGAGATTCGGGAGCGTTCGATACAATGAACGGGTGGCCGCAACGTTCAAGAAAGTCGATGTCGTTGTAGTCGTTTCCTAATCCGGCGCATTCGTCATAACGGATGCCGAGTTGATCGAGGAGTATTTGGCAGGATGTTCCTTTATTCACGTTCGGGGCGAATATTTCCGTCCAGATAGCTTGGTTGTCTATGGGCGAGGTGGAACGGATCACGGAGTAAGCGGATAGCTTCTGCTGGATATCCCCGTGGAGTTGAAGTTGGAGGGCATCCAGGATCACGAGAAATTGGGTGGCGCCGCCTTGTATTTCATCCGTGTCTTGAATAGGAGTGCCTAGGCCGGGATAGTTCTCGATACGACGACGGAAATCTTCGTGGAGAGAGGAGACGTTCCGGTAATAGAAATGATGATTGTTCGGGATGCGCTGCTGTATAGTAAAATTGATGTCATACTTCCAGAGGCTCGTGGCGATATCCCGTGTTTCTTCCGGGGACAGTTCCCGCGTAACTAGGATTTCCCTATTGTGCCAGCGCATGATACCGGCACCGGAGGAGAAAACCATATAGTCCACGGGAAGACCTTCGGGAAGTGTGTTGTTGAGGGAGAATACGGAGCGTCCCGTGGCCAGAATGCGAGTAATACCTTGTTTCCCTGCCTTTTCCAATGCTTCTCGGTTTGCTTCACTTATACTGTGCCAGTTGCGGGGAAGCGTGGTTCCGTCCAGATCAATGATGATAGCCCTGATCATATTTTAGATTTTAAATTTTAGATTTTAGATTTCAGCCGCACAAGACCATTCTATTCCGTGATTTCCGATTCAATGATTTCGTGATTAATGAAAACGTTAGCCAGCCTTGTATGGCAGGAATCACTGAATCGGAAATCATAAATCAAGAAATGTCTTGGAGGAGTTCATATTTATAGTACGGGAGCGGTTCGTTGAGGTAATGGAGTACCTTTTCCTGGTTCATCCCGTCGAGTGGGTTGTGGGTGTAACCGAACGTGGCTTTGATACCCATGTTGATGAAATGTACGGCCCGGTCGAGAGCTTCGGGGAGACTGTCACCGTTGAGCATGCAACCCGTGATGACGCTGGCGAAAGCATCCCCCGTGCCTGGATAGGAGGCGGGGATATAATCACATAGCACTCGCCAGGTGCGGTGATCCCGGCGGTTATAGGCGAGAGTAGCCACGTTTTGGTCGTTACTTCCCGGAGCGGAAGTGATGATCACGTGTTCCGGTCCCAGTTCGCTCAATTGTTTACACCAGTGTATAGCGGTTTCCACGGAGACATTTTGTCGGGGATCATGCCCGAGCAGAAAGGCGGCCTCGGTGAGGTTAGGCGTGATGACCTTGGCTTGTGAACAGAGTTTCCGCATGCCCTCGACCATTTCGGGTGTCATGCTGGAATACAGTTCCCCGTGATCCCCCAGTACCGGGTCGACAAGGATGAAGTTGTGATCGCTTTTGAAGAAATCAAAGAAATCAAGAACGATATCCATTTGTTTTACCGAGGCGAGATACCCCGTGTAAATGGCGTCGAAGTTGAGTTGCAGTTCTTTCCAGTGTGCGATAAAACTTTCCATGTAATCGGTTAAATCCAGCGAACGGAAATTTTTGTACTCGCTATGAGCGGATAATATTGCGGTCGGGAGGGGACAGACCTGGAATCCCATGTGCGTGAGAATGGGGATTGCCACGGTAAGAGAAGCCCTTCCATAGCCGGATAAATCATGTATGGCGGCAATTTTCTTCATGGTTGATCATTTTCTTTATTGCCCAAAGGTAATAAAATTTATTTCAGTGAAGCATTGGGTAGCGAGGCAAACGCATCAAAACGCTCAGCTCTTTGAGTCAAAAGTTTATAAAGTCCATAAAGTCTATAAGGTCAGTTGACCCTGCGGGCGCTTTGTTCACGGCAGCTTAGCTGCCGGTAAGCTACTCAGGACTTTATGGACTTTACGGACAGGAGCGAAAGCGTTTTTAATGCGATTGCCCTGTGTAGGGTAGGGTAAACCAAAAGGTTGAGCCTTGATGTTCCACGGAGTTCACGCCGATTTTACCACCGAGTTTCGTGATGATTGTTTCGCTGATAGCGAGTCCCAGTCCCGTGCCTTGAGCGAAGTTGTTCAGCTTGATGAAGCGTCCGAATACCTGTTGTTTTTTATCCGGGGCGATACCGCAACCCGTGTCGGAAACGTAGAAATAGAGCGTTTTCGGGTCCAGTAATTTGTATCCCAGTTTTATACTTCCTTGTTCGGTGAATTTGATGGCGTTGGTTATGAAATTGTTGATCACTTGCGACAGGCGGTTACGCTCGGTGCGAATGACACATTCGGGCAGGCGTTCTTCCACGTTGAATGTGACGGGACTGTCGCTCATCTTGAAGCGGGTTGCTTGTTCAATCTCGTCGAGTAAGAGGTTAATATCCACTTTCGAGTACACGAATTCTAACGTTCCGGCCTCGATCTTGGAGAGATCGAGGATGTCGTTGATCAGTTGTAGCAACAGGTTATTATTGTTCTTGATGATATTGATGTATTCTTGTCTTTCCATCTCGTCTTCCGTCATGGAAAGGATTTCGGAGAAGCCCACGATCGAGTTGAGAGGTGTGCGGATTTCGTGACTCATGTTCGCAAGAAAAGCGGATTTCAATCGGTTACTTTCCTCGGCTTGTTCTTTTGCCTGTAACAGGTTTTGTTCCATTTGTTTGCGTTCCGTTACCACGATGCTTGATCCGATGATGGTTTTGGGATTTCCCGAGAGGTCGTATTCGTAAACGGCTCCCTGTTTGTCGATCCACTCGTATTCCCGGTTGTTGTACCAGTGTACGAGGTACACTTCGTGGAATTCGGTGCGTTTGCCCGAGAGGAGTTCTTCGAATACCGAGCGCATGTGATCCCGATAGTCGGGATGTATGGAGTTAATATATTTCTCGACCTTGCAGAAGTATTTCCCGTTGATGGCAAAAGGAGTATCTTCATGATGGTAGATGTCATAGTCGCAAGAGAAGGTCTGCGAGGGGACATCGCAATCCCACGGGAGAACGTGAGCCAGGCTGAGAACGGAGGATAGGGATGAATTCGTGATTTCTAGTTTCTCCTTTGCATCCCGCAGGGAATTTTCCAGTTTCTTGTAGTCATCGACGGAACTAGAGGTTCCGATTAATCTCCTCGTTTTTTCGTGATGGCATCCTTCCTCTTGTAAAGCGTTAATTTCAATCCATTTGTAATACCCACAGTGTTTGTAGTCAGCCCGGAAGGTTAATTTTATCCGGTATACTTTGCCACGGATGAGGTTATCGAATTCTTGGGCTACTCGTGTCTGGTCATCGGGATGTATAGCATTGAAGAATTGAGAGAACGGTATCTTCAGATCCCACTCTAAAGAATCTCTATATATCCCTTTTAATTGTAACGAGTTGGTGATAAATACCTGTTCTTCGATGTCGTACATCCAGAGTGCATGTTTCGTGATGTTCAGGGCGAGCATCAGTTTTTGCGTGATAGACTTGATCTCTTCTTGTTGTTTTTGCATGCTGGTGATGTCCAAAGCACTACACACGAGCCAGTTTTCGTTGTTTTCAGTAAAAAGGTGTTTGTTGATCATTAGCATGTGTTCCTGACCGTCGTTAAGAACGAATTTTTCAATCCCCCGGTACGAAGTGTTATTTCTTGCGAGTTGTCGGTCAAATTCCCGGACTTGTTGGGCCCGTTCCTTGCTCATCACGATTTCTTCCGTTTGGCCGATAACCTCTTCACTGGAACGTCCAAAGATGCATGATTGTTTACTCCAGAAAATGTAGCGTTCAGAATTCATGTCCTTGATAAAAACCGGGATATCTATGCTTTCGAGTACTTGGCTCAGAAAGTGTAGCAGCTTTTCCGTTTGCAATTTCCGTAGCGTGTAATCGGTGATATCCCGCATAAAAGCGATTACTTGGTTATCGGGAAGTAGTCTCGTGTAGATTTCGAAATAGTAGGTGTTTTTTCGTGTCGGGAGGCAGATATCGAATTGTCTTGGAGTTTTTTGTTCCCGGGTCTTTTGTAATTGTTGTTGAAAATACTCTCTTGCTTTGGGATGTATCACGATCTCTTCCAGTGTTTTCCCGATCATTTCTTCTGCGGGCAAGGGAAGTTGTTCCGGGATCGGGTTAAGTAAATGCACCAAATGATATGAATCGTCAAATATGACGATCATGTCGGGGCTTGCGGCTATAATAGCCTCTTGTAACCCGGCAGGAATTTTTGTTCCGTAGGTAGAAGTATTTTCTGACATAAATATTGCTATTTAAAACGCCTTTGGTAATTTTTAATGACACCGATCAAATGTACGTTTTTTTATTTACAGAGCCATAGCGATGTTTGTTTATTTTGAAAATGGAATGTATTCTTTTTGAAGGGAGGGGATGTTTTTTGAGGGGTATGGTTTATGAAAAATGATTATTTTGTGATTTTGGCATTAAAAATATAGGGGTGTGTATTCAAAATAAATATTATTTTATATATTTGACCCCTGAAAATTTAGGGTTCATTTCTAAAAATACAATTTTATGGCGAAATTTAGATTCTTAGCTTTACAGGAGATCGCTCGTCGCAAACCTGTTGAATGCGGGGTACGTCCCAGGTGTTCAGTCGTGTTTGGAGAGAACGTGTTTTCAATGGATAAGATGCGTCACTATCTTTCAATCGAGGCCTACAAAAAATTGGAGAAGGCGATGTTGGAAGGGATGGTGATTGACCGCGGGTTGGCCGATCAGGTGGCAGCGGCCATGAAGGCATGGGCTGTTGAACGGGGAGTTACTCATTACACGCACTGGTTTCACCCGTTGAACGGGGCCACGGCGGAGAAACATGATTCTTTTATTGATTTGTTGCCGAATGGTGACGTGATCGAATCATTTGACGGGCGGTTGTTGGTCCAGCAAGAACCTGACGCTTCGAGTTTCCCGAACGGGGGAATTCGGAATACTTTCGAGGCTCGCGGCTACACGGCGTGGGACCCGGCTTCTCCCGCGTTTATTAATAATCGCACGTTGTGTATTCCCACGGTTTTCGTGGCGTACACGGGGGAGGCTCTTGATTTCAAGACACCGATGTTGAAGGCTTTGGCCATGATAGATAAAGCGGCAGTGGATATCTGTCAGTATTTCGACAAGGACGTGCAGCGTGTGATGGCCACGTTGGGGTGGGAGCAGGAGTATTTTCTCGTGGATGAAGCTTTGTATAATGCCCGCCCCGATCTGAAATTGTGTGGACGGACGTTGATGGGACATTCGTCGGCGAAGGACCAACAGTTGGAAGATCAATATTTCGGGGCAATTCCGGCCCGGGTGACGGCGTTCATGGAAGAGTTGGAGTACGAGTGTCATTGTCTTGGTATCCCGATCAAAACGCGCCATAACGAGGTGGCCCCGAATCAGTTCGAATGTGCCCCTATTTTCGAGGAGGCGAACCTGGCGGTCGATCACAACCAGTTATTGATGTCCACGATGAAGAAAGTGGCCCGGCGGCATAATTTCCGGGTGCTTTTGCACGAGAAACCTTATAAAGGAGTGAATGGTTCCGGGAAGCATAACAACTGGTCTCTGATGACGGATACGGGGGTGAACTTGTTGTCGCCGGGAAAGAACCCGAAATCGAATATGCAATTCCTGATTTTTCTGGTATCGACGATCAAAGCCGTTTACGAGCATGGTGATCTGTTGAAAGCGTCGATCGTGTCGCAAGGGAACGAAGCTCGTCTGGGAGGTGACGAGGCGCCCCCGGTGATTATGTCCGTGTTCCTGGGGAATTATTTGTCCGGGATGCTCGACGAGTTGGTGGAGAAAGTGAGCGATAAGAAAATGAGCCCGGACGAGAAGACCGAGTTGAAGTTGAACGTGGGAAAAATTCCGGAGATCATGTTGGATAACACGGATCGTAACCGGACTTCGCCTTTCGCCTTCACGGGAAATCGTTTCGAGTTTCGTGCGGTTGGTTCATCGGCGAATTGCGGAGGGCCGATGATCGCTTTGAATGCCGCGGTGGCCGAACAGTTGATCTTGTTCAAGAAGGAAACCGATGCTTTGATTGAAAAGGGTGTCAAGAAGGACGAGGCGATATTCCAGGTGTTGCGTAAATATATAATCGAGTCCCGTCCGGTGCGTTTCGAGGGGAACGGTTATGGTAAGGAGTGGCATGAGGAAGCGGCTCGGCGGGGATTGTCGACCGAGGTGGATTGTGTACCGGCGTTGAAGGCTTATTGTTCGGAGAAAGCGAAACACTTATTCGTGGATAACGGGATTCTGAGCGAACGGGAGTTGCAAGCCCGGTTCGAGATCAAGAACGAGATATATTTGAAGAAATTGCAGATAGAATCCCGCGTGTTGGGCGATCTTGTGCTGAATCATATCATTCCCACGGCGATCATGTACCAGAATACTTTGTTAGCTAACGTGAACGCTTTGAAGAATATATTGCCGGATTACGAGATGGTCGCAGACGTGCAGATTGAGGCTATCCGGACGATCTCTCATCACATTCGTGAGATTCAGAAGATGGTATCAGATATGACGGAAGCCCGCAAGCAGGCAAACACGATCGCCGATGAGGTGGCTCGTGCCGGGGAGTATACCGAGAAGGTGCGTCCTTATCTGGAGAAGATTCGTTATCACGTGGATAAGCTGGAGTTGTTGGTGGATGATGAGATTTGGCCGTTGCCAAAGTATAGGGAATTGTTGTTCTCTCGTTGAGGTTGGGTTTGTAAAGTTTATAAGGTTTATAAAGTTTATAAGGTTGATGGACCCTGCGGGCGCTTTGTTTACGGCAGCATAGCTGCCGTTGAACTTTGTCCGAAGGACACCCGTCACTTTATAAACCTTATGAACCTTATAAACTTTATAAACTGTTTTATTTCTTTTCCTGTAATTTCAATACTTTCCCGTCGGGAAGAGTGAGTTCGGCTTCTTGGCCTTTGCCCATGAGGCTTACCTGGTCATTTTTATAAAGATAACCGGAGGCCATGCGTTGCTGGGGTAATTCGTAGGTTTGGTCGTCGAGGGTCACGATAGCCAGCTCTTCGGCAGGGTAGAAGGTTACGTTCACCTGGTACAGCATTTTGGTTTTCCCATCACCACCTTGGAATACGGCATTAATCACGCTTTCCGGGGTTTCGGTGTATAAGGTTTCACCGCGTTGTTCGATAATCCATTGTCCGTTTACTTGTCTCACGTTGTAGGTATCGTCGTCCTCCACGTTCCACGCGTAATCGCCATTCGGTAAAGAGCGTCTGTCGAGTAACGGGTGTGTTTCAGAACCGGCGATGAATACTTCGACCAGTGTGGAGTCGTTGGAGAAAACGATAAATGTGGAAAGAGTGGATTGCGGGTCGTTTACCGGGTTCATGCGAACTCCGTTTTCGAACAGGCGGATGCAGTCTTTCTTAGCTTCCGACCAGGTGTACCCGGCAGCCGCATTGCATCCGTGCGCGTCATTGGCGACACCGATTGTTTGTTCGGCTGTTTTCGGGATGAATACTAAGGTTTGTTTCCGGTCTTTATCCGTTAATTTTAACTCTTTGTTTTCGATGCTGTACGTGGTCATGACTGCCAGTGTTTTCATGAATTTGTCCTCGAATTGCAAGTCCGGACAAGCCATCATCGTGCTTCCTCCCGGTTCGAGTTTAATCGTGTTGCCTTCCGTGGAATATCTCCCGAAGAAACGATTACATCCGGAAAATCCGTACATCGTGTTCGTGTCGGTCAGTACGATGGTTGGCACTCGTTGGGGAAGTTCGACTTTCCCGTCTGTTGTTGTCATCTCTTTTAATTGCCACTCGTTGGCGACCAGTTGCGCCTTGTTGCCGCTGTTGCTTTTGCATCCGAAGAATGCAAATGTCACGGCGATCATCATTAAAATAGTTGTTTTTCTCATGTGCGTGTATTTTTTTGCAAAGATACGATGTAAAGCGGAAAAAGGTTTATAAAGTTCATAAAGTTTATAACGTGACGAGTGTCCTTCGGACAGTGTTTATCGGTAGCTCAAGCTGCCGTAGACAGAGCGGCCCGCAGGGGTCCATTCACTTTATAAACTTTACAAACTTTACAAACTTTATAAACAGGGAGACTAATGCGTTAGTCACCTATTCGTTCGTTCATTTTCAATAATTGATCAATGTGAGTGCGATCGTTCCACAATTGCGGGACTTTGTTCTGCCCACCCAGTTTACCTTTCTCTTTGAGCCAGTCGTTGAAAAGATTGGGACGGGCGGTATGGAGAATGAGGCGTTGGAGTGACATGTTCTTGTAGCGTTTGGCCTCGTAATCGGAGTTCACTTTTTTCAGTTCGGAGTCGAGAATGTCCGCGAATGTTTCCGTATCGGCGGGTGGGGTTTCAAACTCGATGATCCATTCGTGGGCTCCTTTCTTGCCGTCGCTCATGAATACGGGGGCGGCGGTGAAGGCAATCACGGTGGCACCCGTGCGTTCGCAGGTGTGTTTCAGGGCCTCGATAGCGTTGTCAATGATCAGTTCCTCCCCGAAAGCGTTGATAAATAGCTTTGTGCGTCCCGTGATCTTGAATTTGTAGGGACGAGTTGAAGTGAACTGTATCGTGTCGCCGATCATGTAACGCCACAATCCCGCGTTGGTCGAGATCACCAGGGCGTAGTTCACGCCCGTTTCGACTTCTTCGAGGAGGAGCGCTCGGGGGCGTGGCTTGCTCAGTTCTCCGACGGGTACGAATTCATAGTAGACTCCGTAGTCGAGCATTAACAGCATGGAGGTGTCGTTCGGGTCATCCTGTAATCCGAAGAATCCTTCCGATGCGTTGTACGTTTCGAGATACTTCATTTTCGGATCGGGCAGCAGTCGCTTGTATTGTTCCCGGTAGGGGGTAAAGTTGATGCCCCCGTGGATGAATAGTTCTAGATTGGGCCATACCTCGTGAAGATTGCTTTTTCCCGTTCGTTCCAGTATGCGGTTGATCAGCGTGAGGAACCATGACGGCACTCCCGCCAGACTACGCACGTCTTCCTTGATGGTCGTGTCGCAGATTTTCTCTATCTTTTCTTCCCACTCGCTCATGAGCATGATCGACTGGTCGGGTGTTTTCATCATGTTTGCCCAGAACGGGGTGTTCGAGATCAGTATGGCGGACAGATCGCCGTAGCGGCAGTTGTTGTTCGTCTTTGAAATCTCGCTGCTTCCTCCGAGGGCCAGCGTTTTGCCATTGAATACCTGTGCCTCGGGGTAGAGTTTGTTGAAGATCGAGATCACGTCTTTCCCTCCCCGGAAGTGACAGTTCTCCAGTGCTTCTTTACTCACGGGGATGAACTTGCTTTTGGCGGCGGTGGTCCCCGACGATTTGGCGAACCATGTGATGACTTCAGGCCACAGCAGGTTTTGCTCGCCGTTCATCAGGCGCTCGGTGTAGGGAGCCAGTTCCTCGTAGTGGATGATCGGGAGGCGTTCCCGGTACTGTTCCGCTGTCAGGATGGATGCGAAATCATACTTTTTTCCGTATTCCGTGTCGGCGGCCTCGTTAAGTAATTCAACCAGCGTGTCGCGTTGCACCTGAATCGGATTTTCCTTGAAAAACTCGATTTGCGACAATCTTTTGGTCGAGAACATGGAGATAATGGAGTTGATGACAGGCATTATGTATAAAGTTAAAAGTTAGTAACTAAAAACTAAAAGTTTGCATGTTGAACGAATAGCAACTATTGTACCACTTTTCATTTTCAATTATTAAAGTCCAGTTTTAGTTGGGGGTCGAGCAAGGTGAAGCTTTTCCGGTGGTAGGGAGTGATGCCGTGAACGAGGATTCCTTCCCGGTGTTTCCTGGTCGGGTAGCCCTTGTTGCTAATCCAGTCGTAGACGGGATATTGCTCGTGCAAGTGTTTCATGTACTCGTCCCGGTGCGTTTTGGCAAGGATGGAGGCGGCCGCTATGGCCATGTATTTCCCGTCTCCTTTTACGATACAGTGGTATTCCGTGTCCCCGTAAGGTTTGAAGCGGTTACCATCGACAAGGATATGTTGCGGGGGGATACTTAATTGCGCTAACGCCCGGTGCATGCTCTCGATCGAGGCGTTGAGGATGTTGATCTTGTCGATCTCCTCGTTGTCCACGCTAGCCACGGCCCACGCTAGGGCTTCCCGTTCGATGACGACTCGCAGTTCGTCTCGTTTCTTTTCGGATAGCTGTTTCGAGTCGTTCAGCATTTCGTTGAAGAAGTTTTCCGGTAAGATCACCGCTGCCGCGAAGACCGGACCGGCCAAGCATCCCCTACCGGCCTCGTCGCACCCGGCCTCGATCTTGTCTTGATAATATTTTAATGTCAACATATTAATAAGTTCATAAAGTCTATAAAGTCCATAAAGTCTATAAAGTCACGGGTGTCCTTCGGACGGTGTTTATCGGCAGCCTAGGCTGCCGTTGACAAAACGCCCCGTAGGGGTCTATAAACTTTATAAACCTTATAAACTCTATCGTTTGGGCAAATATAGCAAAAACTTTAGAGTTTTTTTTATCTTTGTGGGGAGATAAAACGAAAGAGTTTGTTCTTGAATATTAATTTAAAAATCTAAGTTTCTAAAGGTGTTCACGAAAGAAGAGGCAAAGGAAGTCCGGTTGAAGTTCTGGGAGGGTTTCAAGCGTTATTGCAAGCGGAAGCACGTTTACCGGAAGTGGGTACTCACGGGGGTGAAGATACGGTCCACGCAGTTGAAGTTCTATGCGGACCGGGAGAAGGCTCTCGTGTTGTTCCAGATTGATCACAAGAACGAGTTGCGTCGTTTCGAGGTATACGAGTGCATGTTGTCGTACCAGACATTATTCCGGGAGGAGTGCGGTGACGAGTTGAAGTGGGAGGAGGAGTACACGGGAATCGAGGGACAAGAGGTCAGTGCGATTTATTTCGAATTGCGGGGCGTGAATCTCTACCGGGCGGAGGATCACGAGCGGATATACGCTTTTTTTGTCGAGAAGATGCCTTTGCTCGAAGACCTTTATTTCGAGTACAGGGATTTGATCACGGAACGATTGAAACAGAACGATAATTAAACGCGGAATAGCGATGAAAATAAACAAAAGTGGGGCGGTCCTCTCTAGAATCGTGCAAATCGGGGAGACGCTAAAAGAACTTTCTCGGGAGAACGGGAAGGAATATTTACCCCTGAACCGGGGTGTGAATCAAGTGGTGAACATTGATTTGACGGAGGTGGTGAAATCAATTGATTTCAATTCTCCGGATATACAGGTATACCCGCATGGTGCAGGACGGCCGGATTTGCGGGTGGCGATTAACGAGGAGTTTTTTGCGGGGAAGTCCTCGCCTGATAATATTTTGATCACGGCGGGCGGGATGCATGCCCTTGATCTTGTGGCGCAGACGGTGAATATCGGGAAATTGTATCTTCCTTCTTATTATTGGGGGTGTTATTTCAAGATGCTTACTATCCGGCAGGTCGAGAGCGAGGGGTATGACAATCAGTCGGATTTGCTGCCGATGATCGACTGTTTGAAGGGAAACGCCGTGTTAATCAGCGATCCGAGTAACCCGTTGGGCGATAAGCATGACGACGAGGAGCAACTGGCGATCATCCGTGCGCTGAACGATGCCGGGGTGGTGGTTTTTTATGATTGTCCTTATCGTCGTCTTTTTATGGATGCCTCGGATGATTATTACGTGCGGTTGATGAACATGGAGAACGTGATTATTACCGAGAGTTTCAGCAAGTCGGTGGGATTGAGCGGGCAACGGCTTGGGTTTATACACACGTGTAATAAGGAACTGCACGATGAGTTGGAGGTCCGGGTGATGTACAACACGAACGGGATCAATGGTTTCGCCCAAGAACTGGTGTTGCGTCTCTTGACAACTCCCGAGGGGAAACGGGCGGTGACGGCCTTCAAGGAGCGCACGATTCGCGATATCGCTTTGAATATCGAGTACTTGCGGGCGAAGGGATTGTTGGCCGACGAGTTCTACACGGGCACGACACCCCGTGGAATATTCGTGATCGTCAACCGGAGCGAGGAGGAGTTGCTTGAACATTATATCGGTGCGGTGTCGCTTTCTTTCTTCACGAAGACCCGGCAAGCGTACGCGAAGGATTATTCGCGTATATGTGTTTCCGTGCCTCACGAGAAACTGGTAGCGTATTTCGAAGGATTGAAATAGTTTTTCGAGAGTAATCCGCCCGTTGTCTATGGTTGGGTTACCCTTTCTCTTGATCAAGAACATAACAACTACTCTACACGAACAGAACATAGACTCAAATTTCGGTCTATGTTCTGTTCGTGTAGGGTTGGGATTCCCTTATTGTCTAAGTGCAGCGATTGAGAAAAGATCGCCAACGTAGGGCTTGTGACTATGGACTTTATTCCCCTCTCTTAATCGTCCTTCGTGAGAGAGAATTCTTTGTCTGCAAATAGTTCTGCCAGTCCCGATATTTGTTTCAGGCGTAGGATCTCATCCTTGTCCATGCCGATGTTCTGCATGATCCAACTGTCGGACATGCCCGCCTTGGTGAGTTCCGACACGATTTCGGTCATCAGTTCGATGTTGTGCGTGCCGCGGGCCCGGTTGTGGCGGATCGTCGAGGCCATGCGATTGGAAATGTCCTTGTTGATCACGACAACCGGGAGGAGTCCTTTTTCTCGCTCGAATATGCGTTGTGAGGTTTTCATGATCTTGTAGCGATGGAACCCGTCCACCAGTTCGTAGATGTCTTTTTCGGGGATATAGTAGCACACGCAGGGCATGGTGTAGCCGTCTTCCCAGATGGATAGTTCCAGTAATTTCATTTCGGGTGGGGCCACCACGTTGGGGTTGTAAGTGTTGGCGACCACCTTGTCGACAGGGACCCGGATCACGTTGTACACGGGGCTTTTATATTCTTCCATAAGATTCCATTAGAGATTTATATTTCAGCATGACATTTGCCCGGCGTTCGCGTTCCGCCTTGTTCAAGGCGAATCCCATGTATTTGCAGGAGTGATCGTTTTTCAGGATACAGATACAAATGCGTTTGAACGTGGGTAGTTCCTTGAATTCGGAGACGCGGATGTCATCCTGGTATTCCATGCGCACGGGCTTTTTGTTGGTTTTGTAATTCGTGGATTCTCCGACCGAGATCGGGATACCCATCCTACGGAGCTTGGCGATCGTTTCCTCGGCGAGACACCCGCCTTTCTTGCTCCAGAATTCCATGCTCACGGAGAGCTTGCGCAAGTAGTTTTCACGCGCTTCATCGGGGAGTGTGCAGAGGAGGAATTTGAAGTAGGAGGCCCATGTCATGCCTTCCGGCAACGTGACCGATTGCCAGCCCATAGCGGTAGTACCGCCATATAGTCCGGTGAAATTCACGCCGTTGACTCGGCTAATCATCTTGCCCCACATGTCGGGGTCTATGGCCCGATACAGTTTGAGGCTGGAAAGGGCTTGCGAGATAAAGGGGCTGGCCACGCGCTGGCGTTCGAGGGGAACCCCGGCCTGGTAATAGAGGTCATACAGGTGATTGTAGTCCCACTTGAATTTTCCGTTTGCGGTCCAGATATCGGTGGTGAGCCAGTCGTATATCGGGTAGGCGTTGAAGATGTTTTGCGCGACTTTGTGCGTCCATTTCAAGTGTTTGTAGCTGTGGTAGTTTTTGTCGCGATGGATCGCCTGCCAGCGGTGGTAGCTCTCCTGCGTGCGAATCCCGATGAGGCAGCAGGTACGCTGGGCGTTCTTTTTTTTGTGATACCACTCGGCAAATTTTACTTGGAAGTCGTAGTCCCACATCTCTTCCGTGTAGAAATCGAAGTCTTCCTTGCAGTAACATCCCGTGGGGAGTTCTCTCACCCACAGGTGGCGTAACGAGTCGTCCCACGGACGCCAGTAGCGCTGGTACATGGACGTGCAGGTCGATACCTTGAAGGGGATGCATACCCGGTAGACTTCGAGCAGGTCGGGGTTGGCGGCTAGCGTACGGTCAAGGTAACGAATGGTTTCGTTGTACTGCACCTCGTAGTCCATGTGGAAGACGCCGAGTTTCCGGTTGGGCTTGTGCTTGCGGATGTAGTCTATACACAGGTTGAGTAGCACCCCGCTATCCTTCCCGCCGGAGAAGGAAACGTACACGTTATCGAAATCGGTGAATAATCGTTCAAGCCGTGCTTGCACGACGTCATACACATTCTTTTTGATTCTCATAAGCTGGGGAATATACCATTTTTACATATAATTTCCACTCTTTGAAAACGGTAAAACCGTTTGTCCGGAAAACTTCCGCATCTCGTGCATGGGAGACGACGAAAAGAGGTTGGTTTTCCGTGAACTCTTTCTTCGCGAAGTCAATCAGGGCTGCTAGTAGGGTGGAATTATCCCCCGGAACGTGATAATTATCGATGCAGGCGCCCGCTTTCTTGATTTCAACAGGCATAAAGCCTTTGACTTCATCGCCTTCCGTTGCCACGAGCCACTTGTGGTTGGCTGATGTCTTAAACGGGTAGTTGTTGTTCTGACGGAGTACGGGAATACTCATTACCAACGGTGCCACAAGTTCATACAACCGAGGATCTGTACCGTGTAATTTTTCTATGTTCATCGCCGATCTTTTCTGCGAACATAGTTAAAATTAATCATAAATCAAAAAGGGAGAATAATTTTTTATAAAATCCAGAAGAGGGGGTGAGGGATGGATTGGAATTAATCTTCTGTTTATTTCCCGCCTGTTTACGTGGAAAGGCGTGTGGGTGGGGGAAATAAATATAACCTAATGTTTTGTTTAGACGTTTATAGCGGAAATATTTCATTCTAAACTAAACTTGAATTATGGCAAATACGGTGGAGGTCTCGAAGAAGGGAGAGAGGAAGAAGATTATATTCCTGGTTATTTTTATTATCGTGGCGATCGTGGCCGTCGTTTTATGGTGGTTGAATTATCGTAAATATATCAGCACGGATGATGCGAATCTCGACTCGTACCGGGTGAGCGTGGCGGCGCAGGTGCCGGGACTGGTGGCCCGTTTGCTGGTGATGGAGGGCGACACGGTGAAACGGGGCGATCTTTTACTGACGCTTGATGATAGCATGGCTTTGACTAGGGTACGGCAAGTTGAGGCACAACGGGAGCAGCAGGTGGCACAACTGGCCTCCCGACGGGTGAACCTGACTACGGCTCGGAAGGAATTGAAGATTGCGGCCTTGGCGGAGCAGCTTAATGCGGAGAATTACCAACGGGCGAAATCCCAGTACGAACGGAGCGAGATCCCTTTGGAGAAGTTTCAGGATGCGGAACAGGCGTGGAAATCCTCGCGATTGCAGACGGAGATCGCCCGGGATCGTTTTGCTATGATCGAGGCCGAAATTAAAGTTATCGAGGCGACAATCCGGGCCACGGAGGCGGCCATCGCTTCTGTCCGTGCGGAGTTGGGGTATTATCAAGTGACGGCCCCCGCTGATGGGATTATCGGGAAACGGTGGGTTTTGCCGGGAGATATGGTCGAGGCCGGGCAGACGACGTTGACACTTAACCGGGGAACGGATATTTGGGTGGCCGTTTATCTGGAAGAGACGAAGTTTAAAGAGATATACTTGGGGCAACGGGCGCGATTCACGCTTGATGCTTACGACAAGTTGACTTTCGAGGGACGGGTGTATTATATCGGTGATAACACGGCCTCGGAGTTCGCGCTGGTGCCGCCGAATAACGCTTCGGGGAATTTCACGAAGGTGACACAACGGATTCCGTTGAAAATCTCGATTGATAAGGTGGAGGGGGACGACAGGCAGAAAGCGAGGGTGAAACTGGTGTCCGGCATGTCGGCCACGGTTAAAATTGTAAAGGAATAGACGATGGAGACTGGGAGTGCGACACCCTTGGGAGGTTCGAGTTACAAGTGGCTCGTGTTGTTCAACGTGATGCTGACCACCTTTATGGCTGTGCTGGATTCCACGGTGGTAAACACGGGGTTGCCCGTTATCATGGGGACGCTAGGGGCTTCGATGAACAGTGCCGAGTGGATATTGACCGGGTATATGCTTTCGATGGCGACGATTCTCCCGGCGGCGGGGTGGTTGTCCGATCGGTTCGGGTATAAACGACTGTTTATTTTCTCGTTAGTGGTTTTCACGATCGGTTCGTTCATGTGCGGCAATTCGACGGCGATCGGGGAGTTGGTTTTCTGGCGAATCTTTCAGGGAATCGGGGGCGGGCTGTTGATGCCGGTGGGAATGGCCGTTGTCACGACGGTGTTCCCGGTCGAGCAACGGGGAATGGCTCTCGGCTTTTGGGCGATTGCCTCTGCGGCTTCCGTTTCGTTTGGTCCGTTGATCGGTGGTTATCTGGTGGATAACCTGAACTGGAATTATATCTTTTTCGTGAATATCCCGATTGGGGTGTTCAGTATCATTTACACGATGATCGTGCAGCAGGAGTATAAGACGGGCATCCGGCAGAAGTTCGATATACCGGGATTCGTGACGTCCGCTATTTTCTTGCCCGTGTTCCTATACGGGCTGTCGGAAGTGACGTCGAGTACGAACACGAGGGGATGGTCGAGCCCGCTGGTGCTGGGGTGTATGTGGGTGGCGGCCGTTAGTTTCGTGCTTTTTATTTACACGGAGCTGACCGTCAAGAATCCCATGATTAACCTGAAGATTTTCAAAGATCATAATTTCTCGCTGGCGAACCTGATCGTGTTTATCTTCGGGGTGGGAATGTTCGGGAGTACTTTCCTGATTCCGCTTTACATGCAGGATTCTCTGGGGTATTCGGCTTACCAGACGGGGTTGTTTTTCTTGCCCGTGGGGTTCTTGCAGGCGGTGGCTTCCCCGCTGGCAGGAAACGCTGCCCGGTGGGTTAATCCCAAGGTGGTGATCGTGCTGGGATTGCTGTTGCTTTGCAGTAGTTTTTACATGAATTACTCTTTTTCTTTCCTGACGGATAAGTGGTATATCATGGTTAGCCTTTACCTGCGGGGCGTGGGGTTGGGGATTCTTTACCCTCCGTTGCTCAACGTGTCGTTGCGAATGATCAGTAACCAGCAGATGGCGCAGGCGTCGAGCGTTACCAATATCGTGCGGCAGATCGGGGGGAGTTTCGGGGTGGCGATGTTCAGCCATTTGCTCAGCCAGCGACGAACGTTTCACACGGAGCGTTATCATGAGGCAATCGCTTATTCCGAACAGACTTACACGAACGTGGTCGACGGGTTGAGGCATTTCTTTTCAGCGAGTGGGGGACTCGGACATGCGGAATCCGTATCCTACGCCAAACGGTATATACTTGAACACGTGGACATGGAGGCTTATATCAGCGGTATAGACGATGTTTTCTTCGTGGCTTTTGTCACCACGCTCCTAGCTTTGATCCCGATGTTCTTTTTGAAAACGAAACGAAAATAATAGTATTTCATCACGTACTATCAGTTGACGGTGGCTATTGGAAAGAATCTTCACTCCAATCTTCCTCCACGCCAAAACAGTTGAACGAGTAAATCGTTTTGTGGTAATATCGTTCTCCCGGATTCAAGCGGGTGGACGGGAATGACGGTTGATGAGGGCTGTCCGGGAACATCTGTGCTTCCAGGGCGATGCCGGAATAGGGACCGTAATGCCGGCCTCCCTTGCCGTTCGTCACGTCGATGTATTTTCCCGTGTAGACTTGCAGACCGGGATAGTCGGACAGGATCGTGATCGTGATCCCGTTCTTGGGATGCGACAATTCGGCCATGAGCTGGGGTTCTATCGGGTCCTCGTACGCGTAGCAATCGTCCAGCCCGTCTTCTTGCAGGGCAAGGAAAAGCGGTTTGTTGAAATTGAATGAATGTTTCGTGTCAGCGGGAAGGATCGTTCCCGTGGGGATCAGATCGGGTGTTGTTTCCAGGTAGCGGGAGGAATATAGACGCAGTTCATGGTTCCCGATGTTCGTGTCATCCGGGTTTAGATTGAAGTAGGGATGTTGCGTGAGGTTCACGTGTGTCGGCTGGTCGCAACTGGCGTCATAGATGACCCGGAATACATTGTTTTCTATAGAATAGCGTACCGTGACATCCAGGGTGCCGGGGAATCCGTTCTCGCCATCCGGGCTGGTGTAGCGCAAGATCAGATGTTCATCGTCCGGTTGCTCGACATCCCATATCCGCTGGTCGAACCCGGGTGTTCCCCCGTGCAGGCAATTCTCTTTTTCGTTTTTATTTAGCAGGTAGGTCTTGTCGTTGATGGTGATCTCTCCGTTTTTGATGCGATTACCATAGCGTCCGATGAGGGCCCCGAAGTAAGGATAATTGTTCCGGTAGGCCGGAGCGATGTATTGTTCAACGGTATCAAACCCTAAAACTACGTCTACCCGTCGCCATCTGCAATCGCGCACGAACAGGTTTTTTATAATCCCTCCGAGATTACAGACGTGAATCTCAAGACATTCGTTTTTAAGAATATATTCTTTCAGTTCCATGACCTATGATTTTTATCAAGTCATAAAAATAAGCAATAGTAGGAGATTTTCATCCGTGATAAATATAAAAAATTAAAGAAAATACTTTAACTTTGTAGACATGTGGCGTTAGCCCCCATTTTAAATTCTAAATTTTAAACTCTAAATTAATTAAAATGGATACAGGCGTGTTAGAACAGAGGTTCAAGGAGGTTTACGGGAGAAAAGCGGAACATCTTTATTTCGCCCCGGGGCGGGTGAACTTGATCGGGGAACATATTGATTATAACGGGGGAAGGGTTTTCCCGTGTGCGTTGAGTTTCGGGACTTACCTGCTGATGGCTCGCCGGGAGGACCGGAAGACCGGGTTTGCCAGTATGAATCAGGCTTTCCGGGGGGAATTTGACGAGCGTGTTTTCGAGAATAAACCTGCCGAATGGGTGAAGTATCCGTTGGGCGTGTTGAAGGAGTTCGCGGACCGGGGATTCGATCCGTGGGGATTTGATGTCCTGTACTTCGGGGATATTCCGAACGGGGCGGGACTTTCTTCGTCTGCTTCTATCGAGGTAGTGACGGCTTTTATGCTGAACGATATGTTGAACACGGGGCTGGACGTGGTGGAGCTGGTGAAGATGTCACAACGGGCCGAGAATGTTTTCGTCGGGATGAATTGCGGGATTATGGATCAGTTTGCCGTGGGCATGGGCCGAAGCGGGCATGCTATCGCTTTGGATTGCGGCACGCTGGAGTATGACCTGATCCCGTTGAATATTAACGGTTATAAGTTGGTAATTGCCAATTCGAACAAGAATCATGATCTGGTGACCTCGGAATATAACGTGCGGCGAAGCCAGTGTGAACAGGCGTTGGCCGCTATAAACAGGGAGATTGACGCGAAGCATTTGTGCGACTTGAGCGTGGCGGAATTCGAGGACGTGAAGCATTTGATAGCGGATGATACGGTCTGTCGCAGGGCCCGTCATGCGGTGACGGAGAATGCCCGCGTGAACGAGGCGATCAACGTGTTGCAGAAAGGCGATTTAGTTCGCTTCGGGCAATTGATGAACGAGTCTCATCGTTCCTTGAAAGAGGATTACGAGGTCACCGGGACAGAGATGGATACTTTGGCGGAAGAGGGACAGAAGTTGCCGGGCGTGTTGGGTTCTCGCATCACGGGAGGAGGTTTCGGCGGCTGTACCGTGAGTCTGGTGGCAGAAGATGACGTGTCTGGCTTTGTCGAGAAGTTGGCGGCGGTATACCATGAGAAAATCGGGTTGAGTGCCGAGTTCTACGTGGCGGATATCGGTGACGGGGTAAGGAGAATTTACTAAGTATAAACCATAATAGCTGGAAAGATGTTGAACACAAGTTTTGAGTTCTGGGATTATTTCATTTTCGGGGCGTACGCCTTGATGATTATCGCCGTGGGATTATGGGTGTCGAGGGGAAAGAAGGGCGTGCAGAAGACAACGGAGGATTATTTTCTTGCAAGTAAGTCATTGCCGTGGTGGGCTATCGGTGCCTCGTTGATCGCGGCGAATATCTCTGCCGAGCAGTTTATCGGGATGTCCGGATCGGGCTTTGCCGTGGGGCTGGCGATCGCGTCATACGAGTTTATGGCTGCGCTGACGCTGATTATCGTGGGAAAGTTTTTCTTGCCGATATTTATCAAGCAGGGATTGTACACGATTCCCGAATTCGTGGAGAAACGTTTTTCCACGAATCTTAAAACGATTCTGGCCGTGTTCTGGATCGCCCTGTTCGTGTTCGTGAACCTGACTTCCGTGTTATTCTTGGGGGCGAAGGCGATTGATACGATTATCGGTTCGGGGAATGGGGATTTGTTTATTCCCGCCATTGTCGGGTTGGCTTTCGTGGCAGCCGCCTATTCTATTTATGGCGGGTTGTCGGCCGTGGCCTGGACGGATGTGATTCAGGTGGCTCTGTTGATTATCGGGGGCGTGATCACGACGCTTATCGCGTTGGATAACGTGTTGCCCGGCGGCGGTATCGTGGAAGGGTTTAACCACGTGCTTGACACGGCGGGGGATAAGTTCCACATGATTATCTCGAAGGATAATCCGGAGTTCAAGAATCTACCGGGTATCGCGGTACTTGTCGGTGGGTTGTGGGTGGCGAACCTGTATTACTGGGGATTTAATCAATATATTATTCAACGTACCTTGGCTGCGAAGTCTTTGAAAGAGGCTCAACGGGGGATCGCTTTCGCGGCGTTCCTGAAGTTGATCGTGCCTCTGATCGTGGTTATTCCGGGAATTGTGGCTTTCGTGATGTACACGGAGGCGAAAGACCCGTCTGTAACCGCCATGTTCGAGGTGACAGGGGGGAACGATAAGGCGTATCCTTGGTTGATCGGGACGTTTGTTCCCACGGGGTTGAAGGGATTAGTGCTTGCGGCGTTGGCGGCGGCGATCGTTTCTTCGTTGGCTTCCATGCTGAATTCAACGTCCACGATTTTCACGATGGATATTTATAAACCGTATATTGACCGCGAGGCTTCCCATAAGAAGCTGGTGGGTGTGGGACGTGTTACGGCAGCCGTGGCGTTGGTCGTGGCGTGTTTGCTGGCCCCGATGATGGCGAATTTCGACCAGATGTTCGTGTATATACAAGAGTACACCGGGTTGGTGAGTCCCGGAATCCTGGCTGTTTTCTTGATGGGATTGTTCTGGAAAAAGACCACGAACCGGGGGGCGATTACGGGTGTGTTGATCTCTATCCCGGTTGCCTTGTTGTTGAAGTTCCTGCCGATAGAGATGCCGTTCCTCGATCAGATGATGTACACGTTCCTGTTGACGATGGTGACGATCGGTATGGTTAGTCTGGCAACTTGCAAGACGGATGATGACCCGAAGGGATTGGCTTTAACGTCGGATATGTTCAAGACGGATAAAGCGTTTAATATATGTGCATACATAATCTGTATCTTGTTGGCTGTGATTTATACGGCTTGCTGGTAATTGAAGTAAAAAGAAAACCCCGCCGAAGGCGGGGTTTTCTTTTCTTGTGTCGTGAACTATAGTTGGTTAACAACTTCTACATTGTTCATACCGGTCTGGATGGCCTCGATGTTCATCGGGATCATCTTGTGGTGACGTGCGGGTAAAGATTTCTGTAATCCTTTTTCCACGTTGTCAAGTTTCACGATCGGTTTTACTTTCAAGAATCCTCCGAGAACGATCATGTTGAAGACTTTCGGGTTACCTTGCTCCACGGCAATGGCAGTTCCCTCGATCTTGTAGATGTTGATATCTTTTCTCGTGGGTTCGTGAGTGATTCCGTTCGGGTCGTAAATCAAGGTCCCGCCCGGTTTTACCATGCTTTCGAACTTGTCCATGGATTGTTGGTTCAGAACGATAGCGGTATCGTATTTGGTTAAGATCGGGGAGCTGATACGCTCGTCGCTAAGGATAACGGTCACGTTGGCAGTACCACCACGCATTTCAGGACCGTAAGAAGGCATCCAAGCAACTTCCTGATCTTGCATAATTCCGGAGTAAGCGAGAATCTTTCCCATGGAAAGAACTCCTTGTCCACCGAATCCTGCTATAATGATTTCTTCTGTCATAATTATTGAGTTTATAAGGTTATAAAGTTATAAAGTTTATAAGGTTAGAATAAAAATGACTTTATGAACCTTATGGACTTTATGAACTTTATGAACTGATTAAATGTCTTTGATATCTCCTAACGGGTATTTCGGGAACATGTTCTCGACCATCCATTTGTTGGCTTCTACCGGGGTTACTTTCCAACCGGAGTTACACGTACTGACAACTTCCACGAAAGAGACTCCTTTGTCTTTCCGGGTGTTCTCGAATGCCTTGCGGATAGCGGCTTTTGTTTTGCGCACGTTCGCCGGGGTGTGTACCGATTGGCGAGTCACGTAGCAAGTTCCGTCCAGTTGGGCAAGTAATTCGGTCAGTTTCATCGGGAAACCGTTTAATTTAGCATCACGTCCGTAAGGAGTGGTAGCGGTGACCTGTCCCAGAAGGGTAGTCGGGGCCATTTGTCCCCCGGTCATACCGTAGATGGCGTTGTTGATAAAGATAACCACGATGTTCTCGCCACGGCTGCACGCATGCATGATTTCTCCGCATCCGATAGATGCCAAGTCACCATCGCCCTGGTACGTGAACACGTAGCGATCGGGGTGAACACGGCTGATACCCGTGGCCACGGCCGGAGCCCGTCCGTGAGCTGCTTCCGCCCAGTCGATATCCAAATAGTTGTAAGCGAGTACGGAACATCCCACCGGAGACACGCCGATAGTCTTGTCCTGGATACCCATTTCTTCGATCACTTCCGCAACAAGTTTGTGAACTACCCCGTGGGAACATCCCGGGCAGTAGTGCATCACGTTGTCGGTAAGCACGGGAGTTTTCTTGTAAACAATATTCTCCTCTTTTATTATATCTTTTAATTCTACTGACATAGCTTATGCTCCTATAATTTGTTTTTTAAGTGCTTCAACGATCTCTTCCGGCGTGGGAATAACTCCCCCGAAACGTCCGAAGTGTTCTACCGGGATTCTGAATTTGGCAGCCTGGCGAACGTCTTCTACCATTTGTCCGGCGCTCATTTCCACGGTCAGGATTCCTTTCACTTGTTTGGAAAGTCTTTCGATTTCTTTCGTCGGGAAAGGATACAGCGTGATCGGGCGAAGGATACCTACCTTGATGCCTTGTTCACGGCAAAGTTGCACGGCCTTCTGGCAAATACGTGAAGCGGAGCCGTAAGCCACGAACAGGTATTCTGCGTCATCGCATTGGATTTCTTCGAAACGCACTTCGTTTTCTTCCATTGCACGGTATTTTGCCTGCAATTTGTGGTTGAAAGTTTCTTGTTTGTAAGAATCCAGTTCAAGAGAGGTTACCGTGTTGTGAGAGCGGTGTGCTTTCTTTCCGGTTAACGCCCAGCTATCGGACATTTGGTTGATCTCTTCTTCGGTCCAGCGAGGTTTGTATTCGCTCAATTGAACTTTTTCCATCATCTGCCCGATAACACCGTCAGCAAGGATCATGGCGGGGTTACGATATTTGAATGCCAAATCAAAACCAAGACCGACGAAATCGTTCATTTCCTGAACGGAAGCGGGAGCAAGTACGATCAAGTGATAGTCTCCGTGACCTCCACCTTTCGTTGCTTGGAAATAGTCACTTTGTGCCGGTTGAATGGTTCCCAAACCTGGGCCTCCACGTACAACGTCCACGACCAGACAGGGGAGTTCAGCACCTGCCAGATAGGTTAGACCTTCCTGCATCAACGAGATACCGGGGCTGGATGATGATGTCATCGCTTTTTTACCGCAAGCAGCGGCACCGTATACCATGTTGATTGAGGATATTTCACTCTCGGCCTGCAACACGACCATTCCTGTTTCCTCCCACGGTTTGCGTGCCATGAGAGTCTCCATGACTTCGGATTGCGGGGTAATAGGATAACCATAATAAGCATCACATCCACAACGGATAGCAGCCTCGGCTATTACCTCATTCCCTTTCATTAATTTTACTTCTGCCATTTTCGGTAGTTTTTATTCTTTATTGAACATTCATTTTGTAAACGGTGATTACCGAGTCCGGGCATACCAACGCGCAGCTGGCACATCCAATACATGCTTCCGGATTTACCATCTCGGAATAGTGGTATCCTTTTCCATTTACCTCTTTCGCTAGATCGAGGGTTTTGGTAGGACACGCGACCACGCAAAGGTTGCACCCCTTGCATTTTTCTTTGTCAACGACGACAGCGCCTCTAAATTTTGCCATAATTGATTTGATTATGATTTATAAATAAATTCTGCTTTTGCCTTATATTTCGTAACGCATTTACGGGATAAAATTACAAACTTAAATTGAATCATGAAATAGGTTGCTTGTATTTTAACATTGTTTTGCTATTATTTTTATTGTTATCCCGCAATCCCTTGAAATAGGGATTTTTTGTATGAATTGAAAATTGAAAATCACGTTTTCAATTTTCAATTCTCCGTTTTCAATTGATCTTATGGTCTGCCGCGAATCGTTTCAAGCGTTCTTCAAGGGCAGGCATCCGATCGAGACCGGTCTGTGAAACGCAGGCGCGAAGACCTTGTTTCTTGGAGCCCGTATCTCGCAACGGGATGGCTGATATACCGTAGTACAGGATTTCTTTCGTGAGGTCGCCTCCCGTGAAACCGGGATAGATGATCGTGAAGTAGAAGCCGTCGGCAATGGGTTCGGCCAAGTCCCGGTCATACACGATCTCGAAACCGTATTTCGTGAATAAGGTTTTCATGGCGTTCGCTCTTTGCGCGTATTCCCGCACCCCGTCGAGGATGTTGATACGTCCCTCGTTGGCGGCTTTCAGGATGGCAGCCATGGCGTACTGGCAGGAGTGGGTGGTCCCGGACGACAGGGTGTAGATGATCCGGTTGACGATGGTGTAACCCAATGTCCCCAGTCCACCGAAACGGTCGTGCAGGTTGTCATATTTCCGGTTGTACAGGGCATCAGAGATGCACATGATCCCGAGACGTTGTCCGGCGTAGCTGAACAGTTTGGAACCGGAGATCATCGCGATGTAGTTGTCCGTGTATTTGCCCACGGTCGGTTGGAAGGGGGCTTTTCCCGGTACGGAGAGGTCCCGGCGGAAGTCCATGGCGAAATAGGCGAGGTCTTCCAGCACGATGACATCGTATTTGGTGGCCAGTTCCCCGATGATTTTCAATTCCTCGTCGGTGAAGCATATCCAGGCCGGGTTGTTGGGATTGCTGTATAGGATTGCGGCAATGTTTCCCTTGGAAAGATGTTCTTCCAGTTTTTCACGGAGTTTCTCTCCGCGGTAGTTGTAAACGTCGAATGATTCGATGGGTTTACCGATAACCTGCATCTGGGTTTTCTGCACGGGGAATCCCGGGTCGATGAAAAGAACCGTGTCTTTCCCTTTCTTGCATTCCGTGGTAGCCATGAACGCGGCGTAGCAAGCCTGCATGGAGCCTACCGTGGGGATGATGCCTTCCGGTTTGACGTTGATATCCATGAAGTTTTTCACGAATTTGGAACCCTCTTCTTTGAATTCCTTGTGTCCTTCGAGCATGGGATAGAATTGAGCGCATCCGGCACGAAGGGCTTCGATTTCGGCGTCGATACCTACTTTTGAGGGAGCGAGTCCCGGAACGCCCATTTCCATGCGGATGAACTTTTCCCCGCTTTCGGCTTCAACCAGGTTAACTACTTTCACGATATCGCGTATCGTGGCATCTTCCATGTCACGGATTCCACACGCTTCCAGCTTCTGGTCTACGATTTTTTTGTCAATTAGATTATTTTGCATGACTATTCTATATGATTTATTCTATTTTCTCAGCTTGTACGCGAGTTTAATAAAAAATCGTCATTATATGCTCCGAAATCGTTTTAAATTTGAAGTGGCTCGTGTAATTTAGTTTGATTCTGAAATTGGGAGAGATGTCTTTCGGGTTATTTATCCGTTTTTCGGTATTTGGATGGTTCGGTATGGTCTTACCGGGCTAAACACGAGAAGGCGGGATGGAGTGGTGAGGTATTTGCCCGGTTTGTTTAATGTCGAGTCTAATGCATTGGCATATATTGTTTTGTCAATGCTAATACGAGGTGATGGAAAGATGAAAATAAGCCTTAGTCCTGTTTGGTGAAAATCAGTTTGTTCGTGTCGTAGCCCTTTTCCCGGAGGTGGTTGAGCAATTTATCCAATATCGTGTTTGGTAAGTTTTTTTCACGACTCAGTATCCAGAGATATTTGTCCGTGCTGCTGCCCACGACGACGTAATTGTAATCTGTGTCCAGTTCGAGGATGTAGTAGTCGGAGTAGAACCATAAAAAGAATGAAACTTTCAGTTTGCCCGGGGCGTCGGGATCGGGTTGTTTGGCTCGTCCGATGGCCTTGTTGTGTGTGTTTTTCCTGTATCCTTCGTTTTCCACTCGAATTTTGCCGTTGGATAATCGTGTGTAAGTGGCTGTCACGTGGGTCATTCCTTTCTCGAAGCGATTTTCGTAACGGGCGATCTCGTACCAACGTCCCATGTATCTGGGTAAATCCATCGTTTGGATCGTGCGGTTGTCAAAACTTTTCTGGGCTTTGTTTCCTGTTGTTATTTCTGCTTGACTCATGGTGGTTAGGAGTTTTTTTATTGTTGGATGGATATAGATAAATCCTGCTTTTTGCAATATCGAGGGGCGAACCGCTTGCCCGCTTGTTATGAAGGAGGCTCCTTCGCTATATAGCAGGTGGAAGATAAATTTGGGAAGCGGAACGATTAACCGGATTCCTTTTGCTTTTGCCAGCTCGCGTGCGAAGTGTTTCTGGGAGATCACTTCGGGAGAGGTGAGGTTTATCGTGCCTTGTAAGTGGGGGTGTTGTATGATGAAATCGTACGCGTTGCATAAGTCTTGCATGCTTATCCACGGGAATGGCTGTTGTCCGTTTCCTATGATTGCGCCTAGGTGTGTTACGTGTTGCAAGCGAATCATCTGTTGTAAAACACCCCCGTCTTCGGAAAGTATAATGCCGAATCGAGTGATAACCAGGCGAGTTGCGTGAGGACATTCGTGGGCTTCTCGTTCCCAGGCCTGACACAAGCGGGCCAAGAAATCCGATCCCGGTTGTCCGTCATGTTCGTCATGAATCCCGGAGGAAGAATAATAGCCTACGGCCGAGGTTGATATGAAGAGTTCCGGCGGGGTGTTAGCCGCTTTCATGGCGCGTACTAATTGGCGGGTCACGGGAATGCGGCTGTCTTGTAATTCCTGTTTGTACGCTTTGGTCCAGCGTTTGTTGATGGGAGCTCCGGCGAGATTGATGACGATCTGGCTTGTTTGTATGGCATGACACAATTGGTTGAAGTCTTCTTCTTTGAAGAAACTTCTTCCTAAAGGGATGATTTCATGGCCTTTCCCTGTTAAGAAGCGTGTGAGATGTTGACCCACGTATCCGCTTGCGCCGCTCATCGCAATTTTCATAAACGCCTTCTTGTTTTATTTAATCGACTACCGGATGTTTTTGATGGTCGTGTGAGTTTATCGACTCAAAGTTACATCTGGGAGCGTGATTTCTTTTGTTCATGTAAGTATATTGTTAAACGAATGAAAATGGTGAAAATGTTTCAAGCGGAAAGGGGTTTGTTAATGATATGGAATAAAGAAAAAGGGTGTTGCGCTACTCGTGTGCCGGAGTTTCTGTGTTGATGCGCCGGTTGTTCGTGGGTAAGTTGATTGAATGTTGATTGAAAGTTCATTAAAAATTGATTGCGTTACCCGGGGATTCTTACTTGAATTTATATTGATATGTAGAGAATATACTAAAGCGTGTGGCGAGAGATACTGTTGAGCGTGCGGCGGGATAGCGATAAAATGTTGAGAATCAAGTTTAATAAATAAAAAGAACAGAGTTATGGAGATTTTATTATCAAGTCAAAGAAAAAAATGGTCAATGAATGGGATTACGTATTATTATAAGTCCGGGAAATTGTGCCAGTGTAAAAGCCGGAATGCCCGGTTGGTCACGGGAAAGAAAAAAGATGGCACTCTATTAGTGCCAACCCCGGAACAGGTAAAAGCGAGGGCCGTGTTTAAGATGATGTTCTATTTGAAAGGGTTTTATTTCCGACAGATAGAGGAAATTCCTATTTGGGATGTAGCTTCGGGGACGGTGGAACAGAATCGTTGGGCGAAGTTTCATCGTGCGAACGCGCCGGCTTGTGATGAACGAGGAGTGGTGGATTTCCCGTCTTTCGAATTTAGCGTGGGGAAGTTGTTCCAGCCGATGAATGCGCGAGTGATACGAAAAGGGTGGACGTTAATCGTGACTTGGGAGAATCGGGAGAATCGGGAATTGTCCCGGATGTCGGACGGGTTGAGAGTGGGGTATTTTTACGATTCTTATCCGAAAGCTCCAAAATTACTTCCCGGGGTCGTGGCGAAAAGGGGGGATTGCCGGGCGGAGTTTACTATCCCGGATGCGGGATTACCGGTGATGGAAGGGGTGCATGTATATTTGTTCTTCATGCGAAAGGATAAGGGTGCTTTTTCATCAAGCAAGTATTTTCGGGTTTAGTGAATAAATCCGTATATTTGTTGCTGTTTAACGAGGCGAGGTTATGTTTGGGAAAAGAATTTTGTTTTCGTAGTTTCGCGTAATTATAATAGTAGAATTGAAATGTTGGTGTGAAGTCGTTCTTCATTTTCAATTTTCAATTTTCAATTTTCAATGGTTATGAATTTAGAATGGTATATCGCGCGTAGGTTGTTGAAAGGGGATGCCACGAAATCCGCGTCGGTTCCGATTGTGAAGATCGCTATCGTCGGGATCGCGTTAGGATTGTGCGTGATGTTACTGTCTTTGTTTATTATCACGGGTTTCAAGCACGAGATCACGGATAAGTTGTCGGGGTTCACGGCTCACCTGAACGTGGTCCCTTTTATTCCCGGGTCGACGGGAGAGGGGGGTGTGGTGCGGGAGGCCGATTCGCTGGTCAGCGTGTTGAAGCGGGTCGAGGGGGTGAAAAACGTGTACGGTTATATCGAGAAACCCGCTATTTTCAAGAGTCAGGAGGAGATTCACGGGGTGGTGCTACGGGGGATGGATGCCGGGTATGATGTTGCCTTTTTCCGGCAAAACCTGAAGGAGGGGGATATGCCTGATTTTAGCTCGGAACGGGCTTCGAACGAGATATTGATTTCGTCGTCGGTGGCGGATATGCTGGAAGTGGGAGTGGGCGGAAGGATAACGGCTCATTTCGTGCAGGAACCGCCACGGGCAAGGGTTTTCACGGTGGCCGGGATTTACGATACGGGGTTCAAGGAGTATGATGACGTGATGGTGTTGGTGGACGAACGACATTTGGCGAAATTGAACGATTGGGGACCGGGTGAGGTGTCGGGAGTGGCCGTGGAGTTGGAGGATGTGAATCGGGTGAGCGAAATCGGGGGGAAGGTGGAAGATATCGTGTATGATATGAGCGGGAATTACGAGGTGCGAACGCTTGCCGACGTGGCCCCGCAGATTTTTGACTGGTTGGCGTTGCTGAACATGAACGTGTGGGTGATTCTGATACTGATTGTCACGGTGGCCGGGTTTAACATGGTGTCGGGGTTGTTGATCCTGATACTGGATAAGACGTCATTGATCGGGATATTGAAGGCGTTGGGATACAAGAACGTGTCGCTTCGGAAATTGTTCCTGTATATATCGGCGGGTCTGATCGTGAAGGGGATGGTGTGGGGGAACGTGCTGGCGTTCGTGTTGGCGGGTGTGCAGGCTGTGTTTCACGTGATACATCTTGACCCGGTGACGTATTATATGGATACGGTGCCGGTTAATTTCAGTGTCGGGTACGTGATCCTGTTGAATCTGGGTGTGATCACGGTGACCGTATTGATGCTGATCGTGCCCACGATGTTGATATCTAAGATTAGTCCGGTGAAAGCGATTAAATTTGAGTAAATAGGTTGAGTTATGAGCGTGCAGTTTGATTTTTCCGGTATAAAGAGTTCCGTCATGGAGTGGTTGAAGGTGCATCGTCACGGGGTTATGGGGACGGTGATTTTTCATCTTGTGCTGGCTATTTTTCTAGTTTGCGTGGGGATTTCCAAGTTGGATTCTCAAGGCCGGATGGAGATTGAGCTGGATATGCCGGAACCGGAAATCGTGCAGCAAAAGCAGGAGGAACTCAAGAAGAAAGAGGAGATTGCCCGGCAGAGTGCCGATGACGAGGTGCGCGAGATGTTGCGTTCGCTGGCGGTGAATGAGGATGCGGTGAAGAAGAACGAGGGGGCGGAGGCGCACGAACGTGTGGAGGAGTACATCGAGCAGATACGGGAGGAAATAGGCGGGAGCTACGGTAATCGTTACCGGGCGAATAAAGACAAGCATTATAACGAGGATAGTATCCGGGCTCTCCGGGATAAGAAGGAACGGATGTTGGATTCGCTGCGATCTACGGTATACGTGGGAAAAAGTAGCGTGTCGTATAATATAAAAGGACGTTACAAGACCTATTTGCCGATTCCTATTTTCAAGTGCGAGTTTGGCGGGAAAGTGGTCGTGAATGTCATCGTGAATCGTAAGGGGCGTGTTGTTAAAGCGGAAGTCGTGGATGCGGAATCCCGTAAGGATGATTGTTTGCGGGAGGTCGCGGTGGATGCGGCTTTAAGTTCGGAGTTCAACGTTGACGAGAATGCCCCGGAACGACAGGCGGGAACGATTACTTACAATTTTGTAAAACAGTGAATGAGTCCATAAAGTTTATAAGGTTCATTTCAGAGAAATGTAGAATTTAAAATTTAGAATTTAGAATGAAAAAACGCTGGCCTTGTGCAGTGGGAATCTAAAATCTAAAATCTAAAATCTCTAAATCTAAAATGGATAATCCCCTGCGGGGCGCCTTGTTCACGGCAGCTTGTGTTGCCGAAGGTTGGAAGTATTTGAAGGAATTTAGGATGAAAAAAACGCTGGTTTTGTGCGGTTGAAATTTAAAATTAATAACCTCTTTTAGAATGAAAAGTTCTGTGTTCCCGTTTCTAAGGTTACTTTTTCCCCGTACTTGCGTGGTTTGTGGTGACGTTTTGGTGGAAGGAGAGCGGTTTTTGTGTTCGGGATGTTTGGGTGGTTTGCCTTTGAACGAGGGTATGGACGAGGAAGCGGATGAGGAGATGCGGGGAGATTTGGGGATCGAGAATTTGTACTGGTTGTTTCGTTATGACAGGGGAAGTGATTATCATCGGCTGGTGCATGCCGTGAAATACCGGTCAAATCGGGAGTTAGGCGTGTGGGCGGGTAGAATGTTGGGGGAGAGAATGGGAAATGCGGACGGGATTGATCGCGTTATTCCCGTGCCGTTACATCCGAAGCGGGAGAGAGAACGGGGTTTTAACCAGGCGTTTTTGATTGGCACGGGGATTGCAGAAGTTTTAGGGGTACGATTGGAATCGGATCGGTTGAAGAGGGTTGTGAATACCCCTTCGCAAACCGGACTGGAACGGGAGCGACGAGCGGGGAACGTGGCTGATGCTTTTAGACTGGAGAATGTCGAGGGACTTGAAGGTTGTCACGTGTTGTTGGTTGATGATGTTATAACGAGTGGGGCTACTGTTCGGGCATGTATGGCGGAGTTGTGTAAAATCAGGGGGATTCGGGTGAGTGTCGCTTGTCTTGGAAAGTCAGGCGGTATCTAAAAAAACTTGAATCTTAAATCTAAAATTGAAAGGATTTTAGCTTTTTTTCCCTAGTTTTGTAAAGTTAATATTTTTGAGGACTATGAATAGATTTTATTGGAATGGATTCTGTTTTGTTGCTATTATAGTGGCGTTGATTATATATGCCTGTGCGAACAGGGGTTACCCGCAGGGAGGATTGAAGGACGAGACGCCGCCGAAGGTGGTGAAGGAGGTGCCGGAATCTTATTCTACGAATTTCAAGGGAAAGCAGATAGATATTTATTTTGACGAATATATTCAGTTAAAGGAGATTGCCAACAAGTTCGTGATGTCTCCCCCGGCAAAGAAGAAGGCCAAGGTGAGCTTGAGGGGGAAGTATGTCCGGGTGACTTTCCAGGATACGCTGAAGCCGAACACCACGTACACGCTTGATTTCGCCGATGCGATTGTTGATAATAACGAGGGGAACCCCTTGGGATTCTATCGTTACGTGTTCTCCACGGGGCCTCAATTGGATTCGATGGAGCTGGGGGGACAGGTGATCGACATGGAGACGCAATTGCCCGTGTTGGGAGCGACGGTGATGTTTTACGAGAATCACGCGGATTCGGCAGCGATTCTCGATTTGCCCAGTTACGTGGCAAGAACGGATAGCGCGGGAATGTTCCGGGTGACGAATATCAAGAATGCCGATTACCGGGTGTTGGCGATCGACGATGCCAACCGGGATAACAAGTTCCTGCCGACGGAGGAGAAGGTCGGGTTTATAGATTCCTTGATTCGGACGATATCTTTCCCGAAGACAATTTACGACACGATTCATCCGGACACGACGGTTGTCGAGGGACGACGGACGAAAAAAGGTATGGAGTTCAGGGTGTTGTCTCGGGATACGATTATCCGGCGTGATTTCACGGCTTTCGGGCCGACCAACTTGTTTATCCCGATGTTCAACGAGGAGAAGGTTCAGTTGTACATGGTAGATGAATTGCGGAAAGAACGGGAACGATTGGATTTTATATTCAGTCTTCCGGCCGAGAATCAATTGAGCGTGCGTTTGCTCGGGGTGCATTTGTTGGATAAAGCGAACCAGGATGACTGGTATATCGAGGAACGTTCGGCCGGAAGGGATACGATCCAGATGTGGATCAAGGATTCTCTCGTGTACAAGATTGATTCTTTGGTGGCGGAGGTGAGTTACTTGCGGACGGATTCTCTGGGGAAACGGACCATGTTCACGGATACGACCAAGTTCTTCTATAAAGATAAACCGCTACCTCGTGGCAAACGGAACAAGGAGAAGGATTCTATCCCGGAAATCAAGTTCATGGAAATTAAGGCCGGTTTGGGGGCAACGGTGGATTTGAACAGGAGTATCACGCTGGAATTTGATCGCCCGATTTTCGAGGAGGGATTGAAGAGTATCAAGTTGTCGGAGAAAGTGGATTCAGTTTGGGTTCCGACGGACTTTAACGTGAAACACGATAGCCTGAAAATCCGTAGATATTACGTGGAGAAGCAATGGAAGCCGGAGACCGAGTACCAGTTGTCGATCGACTCGATGGGTATTTACAGTATTTACGGGTTGTATAACAATAAGTTGGAGAAAAGCTTCAAGACGAAAGCGATTGAAGATTACGGGAATATTATCGTCAACGTGCAGGAAGCCACGACCCCGATTATTTTGCAGCTTTACCAGGGAGATAAGGAGATAAAGATCTTGGAAGAGCGGACGATCAAGGGGAACGGTAAAGTGGTCTTTGACTATCTGAATGAAGGGACGTATATGATCCGGGCGATCCTTGACCGGAACGGGAACGGGAAATGGGATACGGGTAATTACCTGAAGCATTTACAACCGGAGGAAGTGAAATATTTGCCCGTGGAAATAAAATTGAAGAAAAATTTTGATGTCGAGCAAGACTTTGACATGAGTAAAACGTATAAGAGAGAAGATCCGAGTAAAAAGAAGAATACAGAGAAGGATAACAAAAGAAATAGAACTAATCGATGAGAACGATTATACTGATAATTGCATTATTAATAAGCCTGCCCGCGGTGTCGCAGAAGAAGTTGCCGAATGTGATAGAGAAACTGACTTACAGGGGCTATTACAACTGGAGCTTTATTTGGATTAACGCGGGCGCGGTAGAAATGACCGTGGAGCCTTCCGACAAATATCCGAACGCTCAGCGGATATTCGCCGTGGGGTATTCTAATCCCTCGTGGGACTGGGTGTTCAAGCTGAGAGACACGCTCGTCTCGTATCATGATAGCGTGACTTACAAGCCTTACGAGTTTTCGAGAAAGGCACACGAGGGTAGTTATCACAAGACGTTCGATTACGTGTGGGATTACGATAGCGGCAGGGTTATATCGGAAGTCCACAAGATCGGAAAGTACAAGCGGCAGGATACGATCAAGTTGTTGCCGGATACTTACGATATGTTGTCGGTTGCGTGGTATGCCCGTGAACTGGATTTTGATAATTATAAGAAAGGAGATCAGATCCCGATACGTATTCTCCTGGATGATAAGATATATGATTTGTACGTCCGTTACCTGGGGAAAGAGAAGGTGAAGACGGATAGCGGACGCCGGATGTGTCACGTTTTTTCACCCTTGCTGGTGGCGGGAGACGTCTTTAAAGGTGGGGAGAATATGAAGGTTTGGGTGAGTGACGACGAGTACCGGATACCTGTGATGGTCGAGGCCAAGATTATCGTGGGGTCAGTGAAAGGTATTTTGGACGAGGCCAATAGTAAGTTCTAACAATTTTCAATTATTATGAAGGGTTTAATATTTGTTTTCGCGATGATTTTGGTGTTGGGGTCTTGTAAGGAGACGACCAAGAACCTGATGCCTGGTATTTCGGGAAAGATCAATCAAGTGTTGATTATTGCCGATAAGAATCTATGGGACGGTAATGTCGGGGACACGATCAAGGCTTTTTTCGGTCAGGAACAAGACGGGTTGCCTCAGGCGGAACCTGTTTTTGACGTGTTGAATCTGCCGGAGATGTATTTCGACAAGAATATGAAGGGACACCGTAACGTGTTACAGGTGGTGATATCTCCTTCTATTGATTCAGCGTACGTTCAGTATGTCGATAGCCCGTGGGCAAAGACACAGAAGTATATAAAGATAGCGGCCCCGGATAAGAAAACGTTTTTCAAGCTGTTTGACGAGAACAAGTTGACGATTCTCGGAACGTATGCCAAGGCGGAGCGTGACCGTCTGGTGGCCATTTACAAGAAAACGGCCGATTCCCATATCTTTAATTTGTTCAAGAACAAGTATGATATCCTGTTGTATTGTCCTACCGGATATTACGTGAACAAGGATACGACCAATTTCGTGTGGATGTCGAGCGAGACAACGAAGAATAGTAAGGGAATTATTTTCTTCACGGAGAAATATGAACACGAGAGCCAGTTTAATAACGTGATTATCCTGGATCGGGTAAACGAGGAGTTGCAGAAGTATATTCCCGGACCCCGTAAAGATTCGTATATGGCATTGGATTTGGAAGTTCCTTATACAGCGGTGCAATACCAGTATAACGGGCATTACGCTATATTGTTCCGCGGCTTGTGGACGGTCGTGAATGATTTTATGGCCGGACCTTACGAGTTGAACGTGGTGCTGGATCAGGAACACCAGCGTGTGATTTACATGATGGGATACGTGTATTACCCGAACGAGGAGAAGCGGGATATGATGAAACAGGTAGATGCTGTCCTGAACACCATGGTGATAGATTTCAAGGATAAGAAAGAGGTGAAAAAATAGTCGATGAGATATTTTATATTATTTTTGGTGATAGCATCCGCTTGTACGGATGCTATTTCCGTGAATGTGCGGCACGGGATCGAGCGTTTCGATGCTTACCGGAATCTACTGGAAGGGAAACGTGTCGGGATCGTGGCCAATCACACGTCTCGGGTGGATACAACGCATAGTGTCGATTTCCTGTTGGGGAAAGGTATTCACGTGGTTCGTATCTTTTGCCCGGAACACGGTTTCCGGGGGACGGCCGATGCCGGGGAGACGATCGGGGATTACACGGATAAGAGTAGCGGCTTGCGGGTGATCTCGTTGTACGGGAAGAAGAAGAAACCGTCGTCGGCGGACTTGGAAGGTATTGACGTGATGATTTTTGATATGCAGGATGTGGGGACACGGTTCTATACTTACCTGTCTACTTTGCATTACGTGATGGAGGCTTGTGCCGAACAGGATATTCCCCTGATCGTGATGGATCGCCCGAATCCGAATGCTTTTTACGTGGACGGGCCGGTGTTGCGGAAAGAGTTCAAGTCGTTTGTCGGGATGCATCCGGTTCCGGTTGTGTACGGGATGACGATCGGGGAGTATGCCCGGATGATTAACGGGGAAGGATGGCTAAAGGATGGTGTTTCGTGTGATTTGACCGTGATGCCTTGCGAGGGATGGAAAAGGGAGCAACCCGTGGCTCTGCCTTATGCCCCGTCTCCGAATCTACCGGATTCGGTTTCCGTCATGCTTTACCCGTCGACTTGTTTTTTCGAGGGGACCGCGATTAACGAGGGGCGAGGGACGTTACGGCCGTTTCAGGTGTTCGGTCATCCCGGTTTGAAAGGTATGCCTTATTCTTACGTGCCCAAACCGATCAAGGGGATGAGCATGACGCCTAAATGTTCGGGACAAGTGTGTCACGGCATGGATTTGAAAGGGGAATATAAGACTATTTTAGAAATGAAACGTCTGAATTTGGCGTGGTTATTGTTGGCTTATCGGGAGTATAAAGGCAAGGAGCCTTTTTTCAACGCCTTGTTCGACAAGCTGGTGGGAAATGCTAAAGTGCGGCAACAAATCAAGGACGGGGCAACGGAAGAAGAAATCCGAGCCGGGTGGCAGGATGAGGTGGCAGAGTTCATGAAAGTGAGGAACAAGTATTTGATTTATGGGGATTACCTTCGGTAACTTGTAACTTGCCGGAGGCAAATGTAACCTGTAACTTGTAACTCGCCGAAGGCGATCTTCCGTGCGGCTGGAATTTAAAATTTAAAATTTAAAATTTAAAATTATAATGGTCCGTTTGCTAAAGTATTTTTTAATTTCTCTTCTCGTGTTGGTATTACTGGTTGCAGCTTCAATCGGTATCGTGCTGAATTTTATTTTTACCCCGGAGAAGTTGACTCCTATCGTGGAGAAGAGTGCTAACCAATTTTTGAATGCTGAGGTACATTTTGACTCGATCGAACTGACTTTTTTCTCGACATTCCCTGATTTCGGTCTGGAAATACGAAACGGTAGTGTGGTGACGAAGGTGTTTCAGGATACTTCGGGTAGAGAGAATGTCTACGCGGCGACGGATTCCTTGATGAGTTTCAAGCGTTGTCGGTTGACCGTGAACCCGATGGCTTATTTGTCCAATAAAGAGGTGATCGTGAAGGAACTCCGGTTGGAGGAGCCTCATATATATGCTTATATTGATACGAACGGGGTTCCCGGTTGGGATATGGTTCGGGTGTCCGAGCCCGATACCGCGGTGGTAGAAACCGATTCGGTTCGGGAGAAGTTGGCAGAGCGGATTGATATTCGCAATATCCGTATCGTGGACGGTCGGCTCGTGTTTGATGATCGGGCGAACGAACTTTACGCCCGTCTGGAAGGGTTGGGGTTGAAGATCGAGGGCGATTTTATGGAACGGAATGCGAATCTGCAACTGGGAATGAAGGCCAAGAACGTACTTTTTTGGCAGGAAGGTAATTTACTCGTGAAGCGGTTGCAGTTCGGGTTACAGACGGGTATGCACCTGAATAGAGATTCTTTGCTCTACGTGTTGGATAAGGCCGTCATGCAGGTGAACGGGATCAAGTTCGGTGTGGGCGGTCGTTTGCAGGCGGATACCGTGGCGCGTTTGTTGGACGTGGATCTGACTTTCGGGATAAAGGTACCTTCTTTAAAAACGATACTTGAACTTGTGCCGGAGACTATTCTCAAACCGGATGAGGGCGTGACGGTTTCGGGAGAGGTGTTGTGCCGGGGTACATTGAAAGGGAAATACGGGAAAGAACAAGTGCCCGTGTTGAACGCCCGCTTCAAGATAAATGACGGGGCGGTGAAGTACGCGGGGATGCCCTACGCGTTGGATAAGTTGGATGTCGACGTGGAGGGAATGGTTGATTTGCAGAAGGATGAACCTTCTTTCTTGAAAGTGAATAAGTTGTACGTGAAGGGAACAGATATTAACGTGGATATCAATGGTCGGGTGGATTATTTACTCACGAATCCCCGGTTGACGGCAGAGGTGAAGGCAGACGTGGATTTTTCGGTTTTACCCAAGATATTCCCGGTACAAGAGGGTGTGACGTTGAAGGGGGGCTTGAATGCCGGATTGAGAGCGAATGTTTTGCTTGCCGATTTGAAGAATAAGAATTATGGAAAGCTGGATATTCGGGGCGGATGTCGGTTGCATGACGTGTTGCTTGCCAGTGAGAAGGATAGTTTAAGATTGCGTTCAAAGTCCGTGATATTAGGTTTCGGGACGAACATGGAAGACAAGACAATTTTGCAGGAGAAGAATCTGTTGAACGGGATATTCGGGTTTGATAGTGTCGATATTCAATGGAAGAATGCTTTGGTGTTCCACATGGATACTTCTTATGTGAAAGTGAAAACTTCTCCTCTGCGGGACACGACGGCGGTAGCCTCTATGTCGGCTGATATCCGTATCGGGTGGATTGATCTGGTCATGGGTGATTCCGTGCGTTTTCGGATGGGGAATAGTAAGGCGAATTTCGCGTTATCTCCTTCGGCGGAAGATAAGAAATTGCCCTTGGTGAAAGCCAGGGTGGAAATGGATAGCCTGCGAGTGAAGGCCCGGGGTAACCGGTTGAGATTGGCCAATGCCGGGTTTGATCTGTCCGGGGTTCCGGACAAGGTGAACAAGCGTCAGTGGAACACGAATGGCGTGATCGGTTTTAAAGATTTGCGGATGTATACCCCGATGTTCCCGTTGCGTGTGAAGATGCCGGGGACGAAAGTGACTTTGAGTCCCGGACATATCAAGCTGAACGGGGCGAAATTGAGGTTAGGACGTTCGGACGTGTTGCTGACCGGAGAGGTGTATAATCTGGCGGGAGCATTTTTACGACAGGAGGAGTTGAAAGCGGAGTTGAAGGTGAAGTCGGACAGGATTGATTGCAACCAGTTGATGAAGGCTATGGAGGTGGGAGAGGCCAATCGGGTGAACATGAAATGGGGTGCGGAGGATGAATTGAGCGAGGAAGAGTTGTCGGATGTTAACCTGGCGGCTGATTCGACTTACGTGGCGGATTCTACCATGTCTGTTTTCGTCGTCCCTCCCGGGATTAACTTCACGTTCGAGACGAATATTAATAAGGTTTTGTACGGGAAATTGGAATTGGATAGTATTCATGGTAAGGTAGTGATGCAGAACCAATGTATCGAGTTGTCCGATTTGAGCATGCGTTCTATGGCGGCAGACGTGAGGACTACCATGTTGTACAAGGCTTCTTCGAAGGAGAAAGCGTATACGGGGTTTGATCTGCGGATGGATGATATCGACGTGGGTTCATTGATTGATTTCATGCCTTCTCTGGATACGATTGTCCCGATGTTGCGTTCGTTCGAGGGATTGGTTTATTTCCACATGGCGGCCGAGACCGATCTGGATTCCACCATGATGGTCGATCTCCCCACGTTACGGGCTGCCGCTTATATTGACGGTAAAGATTTGGTGTTGATGGACGGGGAGACCTTCGCCGAGATATCAAAGATGTTGATGTTCAAGAATAAGGAACGGAATTTGATTGATAGCGTGTCCGTGGATTTCCGGATTCAGAACGGGATGATCGAGGTATTCCCTTTCCTGGTGGAAGTGGATCGGTATAAAGTTGCCGTGGGCGGTGAGCATAAGATAGATATGACTTTCAATTATCATATTTCGGTGTTGAAATCTCCGGTCCCGTTTAAGCTGGGTGTGGATATCTACGGGTCGTTGGAGAAGATGAAGTTCAAGATCACGAAAGCGAAATACAAGGATTTATTCATCCCCTCGAAACGGGCAAAAGTGGATAGTGCCCAGATCAACGTGAAGAACCAGATTCGAAAGATGCTGCAATCGGCGAGAGAGTAGAAAAGTGAAACCGTCCGGATTCCGGACGGTTTCTTTATATATAGGTTTTAAGAATGAAACCCACGGTTCAGTATATGAACTTCCCGAGTTCGCTGATAATCGTGAGCTTATTACCTTCTCCCTCTTCGTGATCGTAGCAACGACCCACAATTTGGGCATCAATATTAAAGCTTTTAGAGATAGCGATGATGTCGTCGGCAATCTCTTCATCCACGTAGATTTCCATGCGGTGGCCCATGTTGAAAACTTTGTACATCTCTTCCCACGGGGTCCCCGATTGTTCTTGAATTAACTTGAACAGGGGAGGAACGGGGAACATGTTGTCCTTCACGATGTGCATGTTTTCCACGAAGTTCATCACTTTGGTCTGGGCACCGCCCGAGCAGTGGATCATTCCGTGAATTTGTTTACGGTATTTGTCAAGAACTTGTTTGATTACCGGGATGTAAGTACGCGTCGGGGATAATACCAGTTTGCCGGCATCAATTCCCAATTCGGCGATCTTATCGGTTAATTTGCATTGACCGGAGTAAACGAGTTCTTCCGGTACGGAATTATCGTAGCTTTCCGGGTATTTGGTTGCCAGGTATTTGGCGAACACGTCGTGGCGGGCGGAAGTTAAGCCGTTGGAGCCCATACCGCCGTTGTATTCGGTTTCATAGGTAGCTTGTCCGTAGGAGGCCAAGCCGACAATGACGTCTCCCGCTTTGATGCGGTCGTTGGAGATCACGTCGGAACGTTTCATCCGGCAGGTCACGGTCGAGTCCACGATGATTGTTCTCACCAGATCGCCCACGTCGGCGGTTTCGCCTCCCGTGGAATAGATGTTGACGCCTAGTTTCCGGTATTCTTCGATCAGTTCTTCGGTTCCGTTGATGATCGCGGCGATCACTTCCCCGGGGATCAGTTTTTTGTTTCTCCCGATCGTGGAAGAGAGCAGGATATTATCCACGGCACCGACGCAGATGAGGTCGTCGATATTCATGATCAAGGCGTCCTGCGCGATGCCTTTCCACACGGAAAGGTCTCCCGTTTCTTTCCAGTACATGTATGCCAGCGAGGATTTTGTTCCCGCCCCGTCGGCGTGCATGATGTTGCAATAGGTCTTCTGTCCCCCGAGGTAATCGGGTATGATTTTACAGAAGGCTTTCGGGAAAATACCTTTGTCGATGTTTTTAATGGCGTTGTGCACGTCTTCTTTGGATGCGGACACCCCTCGTTGATTATATCTTTCGTCTTTTCTCATAACAATTGAAAATTGAAAATTGAAAATTAAAGATGAAGAATTCGTTTGAATACCTCACGTTCAATCGTTCAAATTATCTTGATATTAGCATTGACTTATTATCTCTTCGCAAAGGTAGGGATAATTTTCAATTTTCAATTTTCAATTTTCAATTAATTGCTCGTTTGTCCAGCAATTCCATGAAACGGTCTTTGTAAGAATCGGAAATGGGAATGTAGAGTTTCCCGAACACGATACGATTCCGCTCGATGGTTTTGATTTTGTTGATATTGACGATATAGGAGCGATGCACCCGGATAAAGAGATCACCGGGTAGGTGGTCCTCGATGGATTTCATGCTCATGAGCGTGAGGATACCGCCCTCCTTGTCCTCGGTCTGGATGCGAATATAGTCTTTGAGTCCCTCGATGTAGAGGATATTTTTCAGTTGTATCTGGATGAGTTTGTAGTCACTTTTCACGAAGATCGAATCCGGTACTTTGGAAGAGACGTTCTCGGCCCGGCTCATCTCGATCCAACGCAGGGCTTTCGTGGCAGCCCGGAGGAATTCCGAGTAATTGAACGGTTTCAGCAGGTAGTCGATAGCATCTACCCGAAAACCTTCCAGTGCGTATTGCTCGAAGGCGGTGGTGAAGATGATCTTGACCTTGTTGCTCACGAGGCGGGAGAGTTCCAGCCCGTTGAGTTCGGGCATCTGGATATCCAGAAACACCAGGTCAACCGGTTCCTCTTCGATTACCGCGAGCGCTTTCACCGCGCTGTCGCATTGGGCCACGAGGTGCAGGAAGGGGGTCCGGCTCACGTAACTTTCCAGTAAGTCGAGAGCTAACGGTTCATCATCCACGATCAGGCAGTTTAAGGTCATGGCATTCGAGGTTTTAGAGTTGAATAATCAGTTGCGTGACGAATTTATCGTCTTGTATTTCTCTATTGAAAATGTATTTCCCGGAGTAGAGTAGTTCCAGTCGGCGTTGCAGGTTTATCAGCCCGATACCCGAACCGCTACGGTCGTTATCTTTCTTGGGGTAATTGCTGTTCTCTACCCGGCAATCAATCCGGTTCCCGTTTTGGAGGTCAAACTTGATGTTGATAAACGATTCCTGTGTGCTACTAACCCCGTGTTTGAAGGCGTTTTCCAGTAGGGGGATAAAGAGAAGCGGGGCGATCATGCTATTGTTCGCCTGTTCCGGGATGGAAATTTCCAGCCGGGTATTTTTGGGTAAACGCAGGCTCATGAGTTCAATGTAACTTTTCATGAACTCGAATTCTTTGTTTATGGGTACGAAATGCTGGTTGTTCTCGTACAGCACGTGACGAAGCATTTTGCTGAGATCGTGAACGGCGTACTGGGCCTTGTCCTGGTTTATCGCTATCAGGGAATAGATGTTGTTCAGCGTGTTGAACAGGAAATGAGGGTTGAGCTGGCTTTTCAGGTTTTGAAGTTCCGCTTCTGCCTGCGCTTTTTTCAACTCTTGTTTTTCATTTTCCGTTTCGTACCATCCCCCTGTCATTTTGATCGCCACGCTAAGAGCCACGGTAAGGGCCATGAGCATCATGTCCCGGGCGATAAACACGTAGCGGGGTGGTTTCGGAAAAGAATCTTTTATTGCTTGTAAAGCTTCCGGGAGAGGATCCGATAAATGGGCCCTGTGAAAGTCTTGCCAGAAATGGAGTGCCACCCCCATGATGAGAACAACGGCGATGTTGCTTAGAATGAAGAGGATTACTTTCCGGCGGAAGAGTTGTTTTTCAATCAACCAGAGAAAATTCACGTAAAAGATGATCAGGCAAGACAGCGGAACGAAACAATATCCTAGATATCTGTTTAGGGTAATCGAGACCCCTTCCCCACGATAAAAAAAGAACGGGAGGGCAAAGAATATGCCCCAGCCAATGATGTGGATGGCTCCCATTAATATTTTTTTGTTTCTTGCCTTTTGCATTATATAGTCTTTCTCCACTTGCAAAGATATTAAAAAGGTTACAGGTTACAAGTTTACAAGTTGCAAGTTTGGAAAACAAGTCACGCGAACTTGTAACTTGCAAACCTGTAACTTGCCGAAGGCAAACCCTATTCGTATCGTATGGCGTCGATCGGGTTTAACCGGGATGCTTTCTGTGCCGGGTACCAGCCGAAGAATATTCCGGTGATCGTGCAAACCAAGAACGAGAGTACGACGGAATACACCTGAACGTACACGGGCCAGCCGATCCCGTATTTGATAATGAGTGACGAGCCTATGCCGAGGATAACCCCGATAATACCTCCCGTTACGCTGATGATCACGGCTTCGATGAGGAACTGGAACAGGATGTGCCGTCCCTTTGCCCCGATGGACATACGAAGCCCGATTTCCCGCGTGCGTTCCGTCACCGATACGTACATGATGTTCATGATCCCGATACCCCCGACAAGCAAGGATATTCCCGCGATACATGCCAATAACACGGTCATTAAATCTGTCGTCGTGCTTAGCATGGAACTTAATTCTTCCTGTGAACGGACGTGGAAGTCTGCCTCGTCTCCCGGGGCCAGTTTATGGTTTTGCCGGAGGATGGCGGATATTTCCTCTATGGCCTCTTCCGATGCTTCCTCGCTGATGGCTGATGCCTCGATCCCGTTGATGTACGTGATGGCTAGTATGCGCTTTTGTATCGTGGTGTAGGGGGCGAGGATCATGTCATCCTGGTCTTGTCCCATGGAGTTGTATCCCTTGGGAGTAAGTACCCCGATAATCCGGAAGGGCGTTGATTTGAACCGGATGGTTTTTCCCAGGGGGTCTTCTCCTTTTGTGAACAGGTTATTCACGACCGTTTGCCCGACAACGCACACTTTCGCGGCTGTTTTTATATCATGTTCCGTGAACATTTCTCCCTGGTCAACCGAGAATTTTCGTATATCCAAGTAGTCTTGGTTAATCCCGTACACGGAGGTCGGGGCGTTGTTGGCCCCGTAGATGATTTGACCGCTGGAATTGACCATCGGGGTTGCCTTGTCGATTAGGCTGACATCCCGGGTGATCGCCTCGAAATCTTCCAGCTTGAGTGTTTGCATGCTGCTGGCACTTTGTCTGACTCCCCCGAATTTCCCGTTTCCCGGGCGGATCATGATCATGTTGGATCCCATTTCCGATATTTGTTCCCGGATACTTCGCTTGGATCCTTGCCCGATGGCGAGCATCGAGATCACGGAAGCGACCCCGATGATGATACCCAGCATGGTCAGGAAACCCCGGAATTTATTGTTCGCGAGGGCCCGTATGGCGATTCGTATTAAGTTTCCGTAGTTCATGTTCTAATTTTAGATTTTAAATTTTAAATCCTATTGATTTCGTGATCTTTAGATTCCGGATTAGGTGATTCCAACCGCGCAAGGCTAACATTTTTAATAATCACTTAATCATAGAATCGGCAATCACAGAATCTTAGAATCTCTTTTTTCAATTTTCAATTGTTCCCGTTTCCTCTTCTTCTTTCGGTAACGCTTCCAGGGCTTTTCTGGCCGAGGCAACGTTCGGGTTGATCTTGTCCTCGGTGATATGTCCGTCCCGTAACACGATGTTCCGGCTGCAGAACTGGGCGATTTCCGGGTTATGAGTCACGAATATGATCGTTCGTCCTTCCGCGTGTAACCGTTGGAATAGGGTCAATATCTCGAAAGACGTGCGGGTATCCAGGTTCCCGGTAGCCTCGTCGGCCAGCAGGATCACGGGATCGTTCACGATGGCGCGAGCGATGGCAACACGTTGTTGCTGCCCCCCGGACATCTGGTTCGAACGGTGGTTGATCCGGTCTTTAAGTCCCACGGCTTCCAGGGCTTCCAGGGCTTTTTCTTTCCGTTCTTTCGCGGAGAAAGCCGGGTTATAGAGCAGGGGAAGTTCCACGTTTTCGAGGGCCGTTGTTTTGGGGAGGAGGTTATACGACTGGAACACGAATCCGATTTTGCGATTGCGTAAGGTTGCCCGGTCGTTTTTACCCATGTCCCGGACGGCAATCCCGTCGAGGAAATAGTCCCCCGAGGTGGGGGTGTCGAGACATCCGAGGATATTGAGCAAGGTGGATTTCCCGGAGCCACTGGTACCCATTATCGTCACGAATTCTCCCGCCCGGATCGAAAATGAGACACCTCGCAAGGCATGCACGATTTCTGAACCGACAGTAAAGTCCCTCCTCAGGTTTTCTATTCTTATAATATCATTGGTCATGAGTCTTCTCTTTTGGTAAAGTTATTTCTTTTTTTGTCCCGGTCTGGCAGGCATGAAGGGGTTGGATTCCCCGCTGTTCCCGTTGCCGGGCGCGGCAATTTTGTATTTCATTTCCCCGACGATTAATTTATCCCCGGCTTGAACCCCGTTCGACACTTCCATGTAGATTCCGTCGCTAACCCCGGTTTTCACGATTTTAGGAGTCATCCCCTCGGCTGTTTTTAGCCACACGACTTTCTCACCCCTACCGGCTTGCGGCGTTTGTTCCTCGCCGGGCGTGGTGGCCGGGGTGAAACGGAAGGCTTTCAGGGGGGCGAGTAATATATTCTCTTTTTCCAGCGTGTATACCGTGATATTAGCTGTTAATCCCGGTTTCAGTTTTAGTTCCGGATTCGGGGCGTCGATCACGACCTCGTAAGTCACGACGTTAGATTCCGTCGTCGGGTTTAACCGTACTTGGATAACATTCCCGTCAAACGTGTCGTCGGGAAAGGCGTCAACCGTAAACGTCACCCGTTGTCCCTCTTCCACTTGCCCGATGTCGGCCTCGTCCACGTCCGCGATGACCTGCATCTTGCGCAAGTCGTTGGCAATGGTGAAAAGGGTCGGGGTGTTAAAGCTGGATGCTACCGTTTGCCCTTCGTCCACGGCCCGCGATAGTACCACGCCGTCAATGGGGGACGTGATGGTAGCATAGCCTAGGTTTGATTTGGCTTTCACGAGGTCGGCTTTTGCCTTGTCATACGCTTGTTTTGCTTTTTCATACTGGTATAGAGCCGTTTCGTATTCCGTGTCGCTTACCAGTTGTTTCTCGTGTAATCCCCGGATACGCTCGTAATTCTTTTTTTGGTAATCGTATTCGTTTTCGCTTGATTTCAAGTTGGCGGTTTGAGATTCCAATTCGGCTTCCAGCAGGGTACGATCCAGTTCGGCTATGATTTGTCCCTTTTTCACGATGGAGTTGTAGTCCACGTAAATGTGAGAAATCGTGCCGGAAACTTGTGTACCTACTTCCACTTGCGTGATCGGTTCGATCGTGCCCGTGGCGGTGACCGTGTTATTGATAGAGCCTTTTTTTACCTCGGCGGTTTCATACGTCACGGCTTTGTTTTCACCCCCGCGAACGATGAAGTAGATTCCCGCTATGACGGCAAGGATGATGATGATAATCGCTATTTTTTTCATTTTGGGCTATATTAATGTTTCGTGTTATAATTCAATAGGTTGGTTCCGGTAGAAATTCAACAGTTTAAGCGAGAGGATGCTCTCGAACTTGGCCTGTATTTGCTCCTGTATGGCCGACAAGTAGTTGTTTTTCTCGGTGAGTAGCTCTACCGTGTTTTTCATCCCGCTGTCGAATTGTGCTTGTACCAGCTCGTAACTTTTCGTGGCTGATTTCACGCTGTTGGTTGCTGCCACGTAGCGACTTTGTGCTGAAATCACGTTCTGATGAAGGGATTCGACTGTTTTCAACAATTCCTTGCGGGTGTTTATCTCGTTCAATTGTGCCGTTTCGGTTTGGAGTTTTGCTTTCTCGATGGCGGACTTGATCTGGCGATTCTTGGAAATGGGGATACTGATGTTAATCCCCACGTTCTCGCTTAATTTATTATTTAGTTGTTTTGAAAAAGAGTAGTCTGATTCCGAGTTGTGGTCGGTAGAGACGGAAGCACTGAGTGACACGCTCGGTAAACGGTCTCCCGCCGCGATCTTCTCTTCCAGTTGTGCCGATTCGACATTCAATTTACTGTTTTTCATTTCCGGCATGACTTCCAGTGCTGTCTGGTAGACCTCTTCCAACGAGGGTGCCATGGCGAGTACCTGTGAATCGTCCAGTTCCGGGAAGTATATTTCAAAATGATCAGTTAATTCCAGTTCCAGTAGCTGTTTCAGTTGTAATTTATTTAACGCTAACGTGTTTTCGGCCGTGGTGACTTTGTACTGGTCGTTGGCGTACTGGGCCTCAATCTGCGCGTAATCGCTGGCGGCGATCGAGCCTGCTTTCAGTAGTTCCTTGGAACGTTCGAGTTGCGCGGCGGAAGTTTCTAGTGTTTGTCTGTTCGTTTTCAGCGATTCGTTGGCGTAAAGAATTTGCAGGTAAGCCTCGGTAACGGCGATTTCAATGTCGTTCTCGGCCATGCTCACCTGGTAGGTTTGAGCCTCGTTGGTGATTTCCTGTTTCCGGATGGAACGGGTGAGTTTGCCCCCGTTGTAGAGGGTCAGGCCGGAGTTGAGCGAGTAGCTTCCCGTGTAAGCACTTTGTGATTTGAAATCCCCTCCCGTGTCCTGCACTTTTTGATGCCCGAAACCTTGTGAACTACTAAAGGTCAACGAGGGGAAAAGTTGCGCCTTGGCCTGCAATAAATCCACGTTTGTGCTTTGCCGGGAAACCCGGGCCGATTGCACCTGAATGTTGTTTTTCCGGGCGTAATCAATACAATCCTTCAAGTTCCAGGAAGAAGTGGGCTTCTCCTGAGAGAAACCCACTAAGGACGGAATGATTATAAAAAGGATGGTTGCAATGTTTATTCGTTTGTTCATGTTGATTTCTTTTTTTGTGTTATACAAATATATAACACGTTGTAAACGAGAACAATTAAATTAGATGTTAAGGGGTTTTCCCTCGACGAACGGGGTGTTTTTATCGACGAGAAGTGAGATTCCGGGGGGCAGGATGTTTAACACGTGATTAGACGCCAGTCTATGATTTTACACGCGGGCGACGTTGAGTGGTCGTGAGGAGAAGGATGATTTTTTTATTTTACATGATGATGTCCCAGGACAAAATAATCATCGGGCGAAAAGTTTACCCCGTCGTTGGAGGTGAAAAAAGCGTACAGGTGGACGAGACCGGTAAGGTTTTTCTTTTCCGGGAGTTTAAACGTGACTTGCCCGTTCTCTCTTCTAGTGTCAAGATTATGAATTTCTATGAAAATATCGGGATTGCTTTCCCGGATAACGATCACGCGCAAACTGTCGTCAAGAAACGCCACGTGACCTTCGGCGTTAACTTGCCACGCGAGCGTGTAACTCCCGTCTTCGTTGTTTACTAGAAACGGGTTACGCAAGCGTAATAGTTTTCCGGTCGAGAAGTGCATGGCGTTAAACATACCGATATGTAGGTCGGGGTCATAAGCGAAAAACGTTTGTTCCATGAAAAGGTTTTTTCCTTTTTTCCCTTTGCGTGCCGCTTCCTCGTTCCAGGTTTGTTGCAGTCCAAGTGGTCCTAGAGCGGTCCACACGTGATTTACCATTTTAACACGTTGTTGTGCTCTCGTTTTATTAATAATTTTCTTTTTCTCCTCCTCGTTTAATTCTTGGCCTCTTTTTGGCTTCTTTTGAGATGAATTATTTTTTAATATAATCTTGGGCATGGTATTTCTTTTAAATTGATGCTTGGGCTTGTTAATAAGCGTGTTGTCGTGCTTATTCCTGTAATTACGAGTGGATTGAAAATTGTTATCACTACAATATTACTAAAAATACGGGAAAAAGACTACAAATATGCAGTTTTTTGTAGTCTTTTTGTAGTAGAAATGTAGTCCGGATGCTTGTATTATATTAGTTTAGTATTTCTTTTTTAACGATATATGTCTGATGCATAATGATTTAAGTGTGGTAATTTGTGCTAAATTATATAAAATACATCAGGATTTATTTTTTATTTGAAATTATATTCATACCTTGTGAGTGATTCAAAAAACAGCTATGATGGCTCGTTTTGGTGAATAGCCGAAAGGTGTGATAAACGCGTCAACGTGTAACTTCAATCATCACCCGTGTATGACGATCAAAGTAAAGCACGAACTTTGTAACCCCGTTATAGGGGAGAGTACTTCGTAAATTTGTTATAATCGTTAAAATAATGTGTTTATGCCAAAGATTTTACTTTCATTAATAACCGGTATCCAGAATGCTCTCGGGGATGTGGTCTATTACATGGTAGGCTCGAATTGCTATATGCGACGGAAGGGGAATGGCCCGTCTGGCGAGGCGACGGACGCCCAGGTTGCACAGCAAAACATCATGGGAACTCTTGGCCGGTTGTCGAGTATGTTTGACCCGATCACGTCTATCGGGTTGAAGGTCGGTAAATGTTCCGGACCCTCGGCGGTGTATAATAATTTCGTACACTATAACCGTAAGAACGTTTCATGGGATGCCGAAAAGAAAGAAGTGGTGGTGAATTTTTCCGCTCTCGTGTTGAGTCACGGGACTCTCTACCCGCCCGAAGTAACCGTGACGGTAACCGCGGAAGGACGTTCGCTTTCTTTTGAACAGGAAGTGGGTTTTGAAGGCGCGAAAATGAACCCGGATGATGAACTTTTTGCCGGGATTTTTGACATGAAAAATGAGTTCTGCACGATAGTGCCTTTAAGAACGCGCTCGGAAAGTGGTACCACGGTAAAGACGTTGCCGGTGCAGTGGGATTTTGATTCTGTCATTGTCTACGCTTTCGCCCGTGACGCGAAGAAGCGTCATTGTTCGACCGCGATCGTGATACACGGGTTGTAACCTGATTTTTCCCGTCACACGGGACGGGAAAATCGGTATGTTCGAGGGGGTGAAAAATGTGATTTTATGATTATTTTCGTGCGCCTGTCAAGGGCGAGGGGAGGGGGAAAGTGAACTTGTTGTTCTCCCTCTTTTTCACGTGTTGTAATTCGGGAACTCGCGGGTGATGAGTGCCGTCTTGCCCAGTTCCCGGCTCAAGTTCTCGTATTCGAGTCGCGTGTCGGGGTGAGTGGCGTAACATTCCAGGAGGACGAGTTTCCAACCCGTGCCGGCAAGCCGTTTGAGGAGGGTTTTGTCGCGTTTCATGTCTTTCGGGGGACTCATGTCGTATTTCCGCAGGATCGTGTTCACGAGCATGCCCGTGATCGAGTCGGGTTCTGGCGCGGGTTTCGTGTCGAGAATCCATTTCACGCTTCGCGGGTCGTCTTTTCGGGTTATGGCAAGGAGGAGACGCGATAGCAAATGGGGACTTCGATCGAGGGTTCTTTTTCTCTCGAGACGTTGATAGTGCCAGGAATCCGCGTACTCGTGATCACTCAACAGGGCCACGGTGTAGGCGTAGTCGAATAGCGGGAAATGGGGCCTGGTGCCGTATAGTTTCACGGATTCACGCTCGATCCCGCGGTTGAAGTGCACGATGGAGTGATAAATATCTCCCTCGTAAAGTTCGCTCGTCGCTTCGAGATAATAACCTGCCCGGGTGTAGAAACTCCCGGGGGCGGGTAATTTCTCCCGGTGACCCGTCGTTAGAAACGAGTAAAGGTCGTGGTATTCTCGCAGGGTGCCCTGGTAAGATGAATTGTCGGCGTGTAGCGCGGAGAATCTCTCGAACCACGAGTCTATGAAGCGGGGAGGGATCATCGCTTCCACGCGCCGGAGCACGCCGTTGCAAACCTCTTTAACGAGGTCGTCGGGGGGTAATATTTTTTCGATGCCGTTGAATGCTTCCACGTGGATGGCTACGGGCAATAATTTGCCCGCGTAGTTGTTTTCCTCGACGAGTGCGGCGGGATCAGGTAGCGTTTTTTCCTGGCAGTAGCGGATCAGGGCTTCGCGCGTGTTTTTCCCGGTGCGGTTGATTTTGTTCCAGAATAGCGAATGGGGAATCTCGTCTTCCAGGTCACGATTGTCTTTCTCTAGCTCGACGAGGACGTGCAGGGAAAATTCGGGATCGAGCGTGTATACTCGCGTGAAATCGTGTTTCGTGAACTGTAACGCTTGGAGTCTTTGACAGAGCGAGTTGAGCGCCCGGTTGTATTTGGTACTGTTTATCGAACGATCCGTTTCTCTCACGGCAACGTATAAGTCGAAGTAGTCTAGCGGGCAACAAGCGTAAGCGAATATTTCAACTAGTTGTTTGGCAACGGGGTGCAGCGATTGGTAAATTTCCACGTAAGATTTTTGACTCGTGTTCATGACAGGTAATTTTATGCATTTTCACAAATATAATAAATTTTGACGAGAAAACGGCCCGTGGTAGGGGGATTTTGAAAGAATAATGGCGCGATGTCATGGGATTTTTGTTTTTTGTTATTATTTTTAAGGCTTGAATAACATGGAACGTGTTGTGTTATTATTCAACATATTGTGAAACTAATTTTGACAATTTATGAAGAAGATGATGTTTATGTTTGTCGTGGCGGCTATCTTGGGCGGGATGTTTGGCTCGTGCGCGGGGGGTGGGGCTGACAAGGAGGCTAAGAAGAGCGCGGTGATTGAAGTTCCTGTACCCGAACGTCCGGCGGGGCAGAAGGACGTGTTGAACCTGGTGACCCCGAAACTGGATACGGTGCGGGTGGGGTTTATCGGCTTGGGTATGCGAGGACCCGGCGCGGTGGAGAGATTCACGCATATCCCGGGTACGAAAGTGGTTGCCTTGTGTGATATCCGCCCGGAACAGGTGGAGAAGTGTCAAGCGATGCTGGTAAAGGCGGGAGTGCCCGCGGCTGCCGGGTATTCGGGAAGCGAGGACGCGTGGAAGCGGCTTTGCGAACGGGATGATATTAACCTGGTTTATATCGCGACGGATTGGTTGCATCACGCGCCGATGGCTCTTTACGCGATGGAGCACGGGAAGCACGTGGCGATAGAGGTGCCCGCGGCCATGAACCTGGAGGAGATCTGGGCGTTGATTAACCTGGCCGAGAAGAAGCAGTTGCATTGCATGATGCTGGAAAATTGCGTGTACGATTTCTTTGAACTGACGACGTTGAACATGGCCCAGCAGGGGGTGTTCGGCGAGGTGTTGCACGTGGAAGGTTCTTATATTCATAACCTGGAGGAGTTCTGGCCTTATTACTGGAATGACTGGCGCATGGATTACAACCGGAAGCACCGGGGGGATGTTTACGCCACGCACGGCATGGGCCCGGCTTGCCAGTTGCTCGATATTCACCGGGGCGACAAGATGAATTACCTGGTGAGCATGGATACCAAGGCGGTTTCCGCTCCCGAATACCTGAAGAATAAAACCGGGGAGGAAGTGAAAGATTTCAAGAACGGTGATCACACGATAACCTTGATCCGCACGGAGAACGGGAAGACCATACAGATTCAGCATGACGTGGTGTCTCCCCGTCCGTATAGCCGGATGTACCAGTTGACGGGAACGAAGGGATTTGCCAATAAATACCCGGTTTCGGGATATGCCTTGAAGCCGACGCAGGTTTCAGAGGACGTGATGCCCGATCACGAGAATCTGAATTCTCACGGTTTCGTGCCGGAGGATGTGAAGAAGGCTTTGATGGAGAAATACAAGCACCCGATCCAGGTGGAACTGGAGGAGCAAGCCAAGAAAGTCGGCGGGCACGGGGGGATGGATTTTATCATGGACTATCGTCTGGTGTATTGCTTGCGGAACGGGCTGCCGTTGGACATGGATGTTTATGACCTGGCGGAATGGTGTTGTCTGGGTGAGTTGACGGCTCTCTCGTTGGAGAATAACAGTGCCCCGGTGGCGATCCCGGATTTCACCCGCGGGGGATGGAACAAGACGAAAGGGTATCGTCATGCCATGGTGAAGTAAAAGAGTGTTGTATCATTTGAAAGGGAGGGAGGAAGTTAGAAAAAAGACTTTCCTCCCTCTTTTCTTGTGTTTTGACAGGAATCATTTCGTCTTGAGTTGATCGAGTGTATCCCAAAAGTCGGGGAATGATTTGTTTACTGATAATTCGTCTTCCAGTTGAAGGGGGCCTTTGGCACGTAGTGCCACGGTCGCGAGGGCCATGGCGACGCGATGATCTTGGTGGGAGTGGAGAGTCGCGTTGCCCGATAGGGTTCTTCCAGTCACGATCATCAGGTCTTCTCGCGTGGTAATTTGTATCCCTAGTTTCTGGAATTCTTCTTGCAGGACGGTTGCCCGGTCGCTTTCTTTGTGGAGGAGGCGGTGTATTCCTTTGATGGTACTTGTGCCTTCTGCACGGGCGGCGAGAGTCGTGAGGGCGGGGAATAGATCGGGGCATTCGGTAGCGTCGAAATTGAAATTTCTGATTGGACTTTTGTGCACGGAAATGGAGTGGTAGGGGGAGTCCGGTTGAATCGAGACGGGGATTCCTGCCATTTCGAGGACTTTTAAAATGGCGACATCCGCTTGGCGGGTGTGAATGTCGAGTCCTTTTATCGTGATTTCTCCGGCAATGGCCCCGGCGACCAACAGGCAGGAGGCCCCGCTCCAGTCACCCTCTATCGTGTAAGTACAAGGTTGGTAAGCCTGTCGGCCCCGGATCGTGAACAGGGTATCGTCTTCTCGTGATATTTCGATGCCGAAGGATGATAATAGGTCGATGGTCAGGTCGATGTAGGGCTTGCTTTTTAAATGATTTACCCGAATGCTACTGTCTTCCGGGGCTAAAGGAAGTGCCATTAACAGGCCAGTCAGGAATTGAGAACTGAGACTACCGTCCAGTTGGATTTCTTTTCCGCCTTTTAGTGGTCCTTTCAGGGTGAGTGGTAGATGACCGTGGGGAGATTGAATGGTCACGCCGAGTTGGGATAAGGGGGGTAGGACTGTATCCACGGGGCGGGCGAGGAGGGTTCCGTGGCCCGTGATTCGTTTGTCTTTGCCGTCGAGGGAGGCGATCGGGATCATCACGCGGGCAAGTAAGCCCGATTCCCCGCAGGAAATTTCATCGGGAAGGGTGAGATTACCGGCCCCGGGGGAATTAATTTCGTGGTCATTCCCTACATGTGTAATGTGGCATCCCGCCTGTCGCGCGATGTTTAACGCGGCTAGCGTGTCATCGCACGGGGTCAGGTGTTTTATGCTTGTTTTCCCTCTAGCTAACAGGGCGGCGATGATCGCTCTTTGGGCTATGCTCTTGGAGGCGGGAGCTTCGATAACGCCTTTTATTTCAGAGTTCGTGATTAATTTTTTCATATATCAGGTTGCATATTTTAGTGGGAGATAATGTTTCACAGGCGATAGACAGGCTGGCTGTTTCCGCGTAATATTTGACTCTCTTTTCGAAGATTGTTTTGGCCGTTTCCCCCGGGTGATGGCTTTGAGCGAGGAGGGGACGACTGGATATATCGAGGCGTTTCACGCAGTCCGCGGGGTCGGCTTGCAGCCACACGACGATGCTTTTCTCTTTTAGTAATTTACGGTTTGACTCGTCGAGAATGATACCGCCGCCACAAGCGATAACGGAAGGCGTGTCCGATGCAAGCAACTTTTCAAGTACGGCCTTTTCCCGAACACGAAACGCGGGTTCTCCGATTTCAGGAAATATCTCCCGGATACTTTTACCGTGTTGCTTTTCTAACACGCTATCCGTATCCCGGAATGCTTGTCGTAGACGGGTGGCCAAGAGGGTGCCCACGGTTGTCTTACCCGATCCCATGAAACCGATGAGGGTGATATGTTCGGGGAAATCCAGTTTTATCTTTTGAATCTCGCAGGTCCCGATGCGGAGAGGAACAATCCAATACAGGAATGATCCTTCCCGTTTTTTATCTTTCCGGATGGTTTCCCGTAGTGTGGCTTCGGGTATGTCAGTCCGGGTGGGGAGGGCGAATCTTTCCAGCAAGCGTTTGATGCGGGATAAGTCTTCTTGTGGTAAAAGTCCTTGTTGACAGGAGTGGCGGGAGATCATGCATAAACCGATACTTACCGCTTCCCCGTGCGATAGGTGTGAATTTTTCTCTATCGCGTGGGCAAACGTGTGACCCAAGTTTAACAGACGGCGTGTTCCTTTTTCCTTTTCATCTTGGTTTACGATAGCGGCTTTTATTTTTATCGCGTTATAAATGATGGTTTCCAATATCCGCGGTTCCTGAATCCTAGCCATTTCCGCGTGTAGTTCCAGGTAGGCGAATAACCGGGGATCGGCTAGAACGGCAACTTTCACGATCTCCGAGAATCCGGCCAGGAATATTTGTCGAGGGAGCGTGGAGAGCATGTTTATCGCGCAAAAAACGAATTCGGGTTGGCGGATGACTCCCAGAATGTTTTTATACCCGTTGTAGTTTACCCCGTTCTTGCCGCCGATTCCGGCATCGACTTGAGCCAGTAGCGTGGTCGGGACCAGGCCGAATGAACATCCCCGCATGTAAATAGAGGCGATGAAGCCCGTGATGTCGCACACGATACCGCCGCCTATTCCGAGTAAGAATGTATCCCGGTCGGCTTCCAGTTCAAGCAAGCGGGAGGTGAGTTCGTGAATGGTCTGTAAGGTCTTGTTCTCTTCTCCCCCGGTGATGCTGATGACGGGATATTTGCCCGGGGTCGGGTAATGGCGGATAATTTGTTCTTCCGTGATAATGATTACTTTTTTCCCTTCGGGAAGATATGATTCCAGTTCTTGTAACGTGTTGTCTACAATGATCCGGGAGCCTTGTACGATAATTTCATTCATATTGCTGTGTTTATTTTAATTTCCCATGACGCGAGTCTGTTTGTCGATAGAAGCTTGGTGTATTATTTGGTAAACCTGTTGCAAGAAGTCGTGTTCCAGACCGTTTGCCTGTCCTTGTTGGAATATTTTTTCCAGCAAATCATTCCAACGGCCGGTTTGCAGGATCGTGAGGTGATTCCGTTTCTTGTAATCACCGATTTTCTCGCATATTTTCATTCGTCGGGCTAGTATATCTAGAAGTTCCGTGTCGATTTCATCAATATATGCCCGGAGTTCTTCGATGTTCTCTTGGAAACAGGTGTTGCTCCTGTCGGGGATAACTAGACGGGACAACATCTCTTTTAACGCCAGGGGGGTCAATTGCTGTTGCGAGTCGCTTAGCGCGACGTCGGGACAGATATGCGATTCTATGATCAAGCCGTCGAATCCCAGGTTAATGGCTTGTTGAGAGATTTCTCGTACGTATTCCCTTTCCCCCGAAATATGGCTCGGATCGCAAATCATAAGCATGTCCGGGTAGTTGCGTTTGATTTCGATCGGGATTTGCCATAAAGGCATGTTGCGGTATTTGTATTTCCCGTAAGGGGAGAATCCCCGGTGAATGGCCCCGATTCTTTTGAGTCCGGCCAAGTTCAGACGCTCTAAAGCACCGAGCCAGAGTTGCATATCCGGGTTGACTGGGTTCTTTACCAACACGGGGATATCAGTTCCTTTCAACGCGTCGGCAATCTCTTGCATGGCAAACGGGTTGGCGCTGGTTCTCGCTCCGATCCAGAGTAAATCGACGTTTGCTTTCAGGGATTCGTACACGTGTTTCACGTTGGCGACTTCGGTGGAAATCTTTATCCCTAATTCCCGGCGTGCTGCCCGCATCCATTCCAGACCTTGCGTGCCAACGCCTTCAAAGCAATTGGGGCGAGTTCTTGGCTTCCATATTCCGGCCCGGAGAACGTGGATCCCGTTGTTCTTTAGCGCTCGGGCTGTTTCTAGCAATTGTTTTTCATTCTCTGCACTGCAAGGTCCCGCGATGATCAGGGGATTTTGTTCAACCGGGAATAAATCCCATTCCCGGACATTTTTTACATCAAGATTCATAGTTCGTGATTTTATGGTTATTCTAATTTGTTTTATAGGAAAGGGGGTGAATATCAAGGTGTCGTTCAATTCGTTCGATGACTTCTTTGAACGTGTCTTGGTTGGCGCACAGGGAAATCCTCACGTATGAGTTCCCGTTGCTCCCGAAAATGAAGCCGGGGGTGACAAAAACTCGTGCTCGATGCAACAAGTGATCGGAAAGCTCTTTCCCGCTTTGCCATTGGCGCCCGACTTTTCCCCACAGGAATAGACCGCAGGAGTTTTCTTTGAATGTCACGCCGAGCGAGCGGAAAACCTTTTCTGCCAGTTTTTGCCGTTCCCGGTATTCCCGGTTCAAGTGGTCGATCCATTCTTTGCCTAAGGTCAGGGCTTGGGTCGCGGCTAGCTGAAGGGGACGAAACATGCCGGAATCCATGTTGCTTTTAACTTTTAGCACGTTCGAAATGATTTCTTTGTTTCCGGCGATCATCCCGATTCGCCAACCGGCCATGTTGAAGGTTTTACTCATGGAATTGAGTTCTATGCAGCAGTTTTTGGCACCTTTGATGTTGAGAATACTCAGGGGTTTGCCCGTTAAAATGAAGCTGTACGGGTTATCATTGCATATCAATATATCGTGTCTGTTCCCGAAGTCTACCAGTTTTTGATATATGTCGACGCTCGCGGCTGCCCCGGTGGGCATGTTCGGGTAGTTCGTCCACATCATTTTGACCCCACTTAAATCCATTTTCTCCAAGTCTTCGAAGTTTGGCATCCAACCCGTTTCTTCCCGGAGATTGTAATACAAGGTGTGTGCCTCTGCCAATCGTGTCGCTGACGAGTAAGTCGGGTATCCGGGGTCGGGGACAAGGACCTTGTCGCCGGGATTCAAGAGGGCCAGCGAGACGAGTAATACCCCTTCTTTCGATCCCGTTAATAATTGAATCTCGGTTTCCGGGTTTAATGTTACGTGATAATAGTCCCGGTACCACGAGGCGAAAGCTTCCCGGAGTTCCGGTATTCCTTTATAGTTCTGGTAGGAGTGACAATCGGGGGTTAAAATCTCGTCTCTCAGTTGTTCGATAACCCACGGATCGGGAGCCAGATCGGGAGAGCCGATACCCAGGTTGATAACGGGTAGGCCGGATTGATTTAGTCGCTCGATTTCACGTGTTTTTTCGGAGAAGTAATATTCCCGGATGTGATTCATCCTGTTTGCTGGTTTTATGATCATATTGTATAGGTTTTATATTCTCCCATGATATATATTTCTTGCAAGTAAGGACGGACGGTTTGCAGGGTGGTTTGATACTGCCCGCGGCTTTTGAATTCAAGAGCCAGGTAAAAAAGGTATTGCCAGGGTTTGCCCGTGATCGGTAGCGTCTGGATTTTGGTTACGTTCAGATTCCCGGCAGATAACGACGAGAGTACTCGTGCCAGACTTCCCGGCTCGTTTACGAGTGTGAAGCATAAGGATACTTTGTTTATATCCGTCTCTTTAACTTGAATCCGGTCATCCAGAACCAGAAAGCGGGTATAATTCTGTCGGTTCGTTTCGATATTCTCCCGTAAGATCTCTAAGTGATATAATTGTGCGGCGTAAGAGGAAGCAATCGTTCCGGTACGCGACAATTTCTTATCTGCAATCTCTTTTGCGCTCCATGCTGTATCTTCCGATTCCGTTAACAGGATCGAGGGGTAGGCCTTGAAGAATTCCCGTGTTTGGGCGATGGCCATGTAATGTGAACGGACTTCCGTGATATCCTCTATTCTCTGGCCGGGTAGAGCCATTAAATTTTGATGGATGGGCAGGATGATTTCTCCTTTTACCTGTTTCTTGTATTTATGTAATAAGGCGTAATTAGGCAACAAATCCCCGGCAATGCTGTTCTCGATGGCCATGACGGCCCCGGGGGCTTTACCCTCGTTCATGCTGGTAAACAATTCTTCGAAAGTGTTACATGGCAGCACCTCGATGTGATTCCCGTAGAAAAGGCGGGCTGCTTGTTCGTGAAAACTTCCTGTTCCTCCTTGAATGGCTATTCTGTTCATCTTATTCATTATTTTGTGCAATAAAAAATCCCCCGGTTTCAGGCCGGGGGATATGATAGTACTTGCTTGATTTCACAACTATACACGGAGCCTCCAGCTACTTGTTCGGGTAAAAAAGTAGAAGTAAAATCGGCTGCTAAATCGTGTATAGTTTCTTGTCATCCTGTAAATTCGTGTAAAATAAAAAAGCCCCGAAATTCGGGGCTTCTTTTATATTGGTAAAAAATTATTCATATAAAGCCCCGTTGCTTTTCGGAAAAAAAGCAGATACAAAAAAGAATCTGTTAAACTGGGCTGTTCTCATCATTTCATCTTTATTTATGGTGCAAATATATAAATAAATTGTATTGTTGTAACAATGAATAATTTTTATTTTTCTAACGCTTTCTTTATCTGTCGTTTTGCCAATGTTAATGGCGCCAGCGAACAAGGACCGTTCACGCAGCCTCCGTCACAAGCCATGACTTCGACAAACTGGGCTTCCGGTTTTTTCACCATCGTCTTCAGTAAAGTTTGGTTCTTCTTGTCAAGTCCCTCGATCGAAAGAGTCGTGTAACCGTTGCCGACAGCTTCGACAATGGCGTTACGAACTCCTCCTGCCTGGGCGTAACCGCGGGCGAATTTTGTCACTTCCGGGTTCAAGGGCAACTCCTCGCAGGTCTCCGGGTTGATGTCGTAGGCTACCATGAAGGCACCAAGTTCTTCGAAACTCATTACGTAGTCAACTTCCGGAACGTACATTTCAGCCTCGTAACGTTTCGCCAGACACGGGCCGATAAATACGACTTCGGCATCCGGGTATTGTTCTTTTACCCGGCGGGCCGCGTAAACCATCGGGCTGCGGGTGTCGGACACGAAAGGTTTCACCATGGGAGCATGTTTGTCTACCCAGCCCACGTACGCGGGACAGCAGGAAGTTGTCATGAAGGGTTTACCCTCGTGCATGCGTTCCAAGAATTCAGCGGCTTCATTCCGGGATGTATCTTCAGCTCCCAGGGCAACTTCTACCACCTCGTCGAACCCTATCGCTTTGATGGCGGCAAGGATTTGTCCGGGAGTAGCGTTGAACTGGCCGTAGATAGCCGGGGCCGGGATGGCCACGATCTTCTTGTCCGGGTTGGAGATGCTCTTGTACACGTCGATCACCTTGGAGCGTTCCATGATAGCACCATAGGGACAGGTTTGCATACATTTTCCGCAATATATACATTTGTCCTTGTCAATATGCTCGGTTCCGTCTTCCCCTTTCGTGATGGCCTTTACCGGGCAAACATCCTCGCAAGGTACGGGGGTGAACACGATCGCGTGGTAAGGACAAACCTTGGAACACAGCCCGCAACCCACGCAATCTTCTTGCGTGATGCAAGCTTTTCCTCCCTTGAAAGAAATAGCCGCTTTCGGGCAGTTCATCAAACAAGGACGTCCCTCACAACCGCGACACATGTTGGTTACGAAATACTGGGATTGCATGCAAGCACTACAAGCCTCGTGCACCACGGAAAGGATGTTTTCTTTCGTGTTCTTGTTGTCAAGTGCTTTCTGTGCAAACTCGGACAGCGGGATCAGGTCGATTTCCTCGTCTGTGATCTCGAAACCTAAGATAGATATAATCTTATGTTTCAAGATGTAGCGATCCTTGTGCACGCAACATTTGATCGGTCGTTTATTTTTAGGGCGCATTTCCACTGGAATGTATTTCACGCCGTTAACTAGATCTTTCTCTTTTAAAAGTTTTACAATTCTAATCAGTAGCTCGCGTTTCGTGAGCATTGCAAAATTGTCATACAACATTTCTTATTTCCTCTTTAACTATTTGTATTAAACTATTTTTACTTACACCTGCAATTCGTTTTCCATTTATTTCGATAAATGGAGGAGCTTGCTCGCCTTTTCCACATTCCAGACATGGAGAGTAGCTCACGTTTAGATGTTCGAGGATATTTTGGGGAAGAGATTCAACTGCGTCTCTCAATTCAGCGCCACCCATCACGTAGCACATGGTACCTACGCATATTTTCAAATTTACTTTTTTCATAGTGTTGAGAGTTGGTTTTGTTGTTAATTTTTGTCCCCTAAATATACTGAATCTCTACATCTTTCAAATACTTTGTCTCCAATAAATATTTAATTTTTTTTACCACGTTCCTCCGAATCTCCAACTCCACCGGGAGATTGGGATCTTGGTGCGCCGTGTTGATACGGGTTCCCACGAGTAACGTGATTTTATCACTATTCAATAACATCTTGACCATCATTTCGGCCGGTCCGGCTTCCCGGTGGCGGTCGATATCACCCGCGGTCAGGATGCGTTCAACCTTACCTAGCGTCAGAATACCTTCCGTGACGAGATCCACACCTTCCATTTTTGAAATGGGAGGGAGTTCCTTGTCCACGATATTCATGTCGACTTCCATTTTTGCTCCCAGTTCGCGGGAGATAATGGTTGCCGTGGTCCCCCCGCAGAGTATTTTTTTCCCTTGGAATTCCCGTACCCGGTTAGCCAGGTATTTATCGTTCTTCTCGTCATATGGAGGTCCCGTGCAAACCAACAGGTTACGAGGTTTTCGCATGTAGATGACGCAACAACTCGTGTCGTCTTTCAAGGAATAACCATCGTTTTTTTCTGCCTGGTTCACGATCTTGTGCGCCAATTCCTTGGCGGATATGTCGTTATATTGATTTACCAGATTGGCAATATACTCTTTTGCCCCGTCTTCCCAGCCGAAAGGCATTTTTACCGATCCCATCCCGGATTGGCTCACCCCGTCGCTGAAGAAGATAATCCGATCTTCTTTTTCCAGCGTGAATTCGGAAATCCACAAACAAGTGTTTTCAAGATCCTTCCGTTCCACCGGAATTTTCTCTTTGGATATGCTGACGAAACGCCCGTTCCGGTAGAGGTAATAGGATGGTGTTTCATATTCGATGATTTTCACGTTACCGAAACAATCAATGTCGCAGATACAGAAAGTCGAGTAACTGATTTTGCGTACCATATCTTTCGGTAGCGTGTTCATGATCGAAGTTGACGTGCGTAGGATACTTTCGTTCATAGCCGTGAAGTTCATGGCCATGGTTGCCGTCATGGTGGATAACACGCAGGCTTTGATCCCGCTACCCAAACCGTCTGACAACACGCTGATCACGCGTCCTTCTCCTTTCAGTTTTTGAGACATGAAACAATCCCCGCAGACAACATTGCCCGCTTTATTCTTCTGGAAGAAGTCTACCTCGATGAAATTACCGTTATTCCTCAAAACAAATGAAATTAAAGTGGTTTCTTTTGGTCATCTTTTTTGTAGACTTCCATCACGGTGCGTAACGTGGCGTCTGTGAATGCCGCATTTTCACCGAGTAGGCAGGCTACTTGTTGAACCGTTTCCATGTGTTTCTTGATAACTTCCTGGGTCTTTTCAAGCATCCATTCCTTACGGACGTAAGGTTCCTGAAGGTCTTGCAGTAACCCGAAAACCAACCGGTGAGGTTGTATATTGTAGATCGAAATAATCCATGTATGATTGTCTTCCCGCACCTGTCGTTCGATGATTTCCTTACCGGTCGTCAACACGGCCCGGAACAGGTCTTCGTATGAACAGATATTTTTCAACGGTACACCGTTCAAGCCGGGGTCAACCTCGTAAATAGCGGCAATATCCTCTCCCATGAAGGTGGCGCAAGATTGGTTCATGTCCACGACCTTCAACTCGGAATTGACCAGTAACACCCCGGCCGGGATCTTTTGAAGAAGTACGGTGGCTTTATCATGAGCGATTTTTCTCATGTACGACACGCACATGTTTTCTTCGGCCCGTCCTTCGAGCATGGCAATGGCGAAATCACGACAAGTGTCATAACCGCAACCGCTGCAATTCAGCTCGTCTTCCGGTCCCGTCTTGCCCACGACGGCCATAGCCTGTTTGATCTCTTCTTCCGTGTAAGAGTGATCCTGCACGTGGGGATCTTTGCAGAATAATATTTGTAAGTCTATATTTTTGAAATCGTCCTTGGGATTTCCCAATTCGGATTGGTGTATAATCTCGTATCTTTTCAAGGCCGGGGAGATGTGGCTTAACTTGGCGGGGCCATTGATGCAACCGCCCTTGCAAGCTAACAGTTCCAAAAATATGGAATCCTCTTGCCGGTGAGCATCCAGTTCTTTCAGCACATCCTTCACGGTTGAAAGTTCCGAAAACGCCATGTGGTGTATGCGTTTTTTATTCTCTTGCATGCCTTTCAACATACCGCCTTCGATCGGGTAGTAGGCTCCTAGTCCCGAACGATAGGGGACAAAATGAGCTTCCGGTTGTCCGGGGGCGATCTGTTTCAAGTTGATATCCGATTGTTCGAACCATTTTTTTAGATCCGTGAACGTGATCACCACGTCGACCAGATGATTGAAATAGTCCGCTTCCAGTTTTTTGCAGATACATGGTCCGGCGAACACGATTTTCACGTCTTCCCCGTACAGTTGTTTCAGTATCTTGGCGTGAGCCAGCATCGGGGAAATGATCGGTGTGATAAAACGCACGTGATTCGGGGAGTATTTGCGGATATATTCGACCACGACCGGGCAGGCCGAGGAGATGTAAATACCGTTTTCGGCTTCTTCGAGGAATTTTTCCGTGCGATCCGTGACGATTTCCGCGCCCAATGCCGTTTCCGATACACTTGTAAATCCGAGTCGTTTGATGGCAGCTATCAACACGCTGGAATGAATTCCCTCGAATTCACTGACGTACGAGGGAGCTAGTGATAAAATCACTTTCGGGTTCTGCGTCAACGTCAGTTTCGCACGAGTCAACCCGTCTCTGATCTTTTTAGCACCCGTCGGGCATACTTGCGTGCAATGTCCGCAATAGATACAACGGTCTTCGATAATGGAGGCTTGGTTGTTCTCCATTCGGATTGCTTTCACGGGACATTCCCGAATACATTTATAACAATCCTGACAATTGTCCGGTTCCGTGTAGATAGGTCTTAGTTGCATGGAAACTCTTCTTGTAAGATTTTATATAAACGAGAGAGATTCACTTCTTCGTACACTTTATCGTCGATCCGGATAATGGGACCTTTACTGCACAATTCCTCACATAAATGTCCACAGAAATCAATCTCAGCCTCCAAGTTATTTTCACTCAGATATTTCTTTATCGCTCCGAGGTTTGTGTTATTTCCTCGCGAGAAACAAGAACTCCCTAAACAGATTCTAATCTGACGCTTTGACATACTTGTTATTGTTCGATAATCCTGTTGATACTTTCTGCGTTACAAAAGTAGAATATTTATTGTTATAAAACCAATTAAATTGCAACTTTAATATAGTTGAATCATTTTTACTTTCATTTTGTAACTAAAACGAGTCCGATTGTGATGAATTCCTATTTCCTTTTTTAGATATAAGGAATATTGTTGAAAAATCGAGAGATTTTTAGGTTCGCTTGTTATTTGTACGGTTTAGTGCTTCAAAAACGTTTTCTGGGAATTGAAAGCAATGTAAGAATAAGTTTTATCATTGAAATGAAAACAGCCCGATTTGCGATCGGGCTGTTTTCGTATAGATGAAATTTTTGATTATTTCTTTTCTCCTGCATTTTTCTTGAACGCTCTGGTCAAGTCGAATGATACAGGGGTTGCGATGAACAGTGATGAGTATGTACCGACAACGATACCAACTAACAAGGCGAAGATGAATCCCTTGATAGATGCACCACCGAAGATGAATATCGCTAACAACACGACAATAGTTGATAATGAAGTACTGAACGTACGGCGTAACGTGGAGTTCAATGCATCGTTAACAACTTGTTCGTCATCTCGTTTCGGGTAGAGTTTCCGGTACTCACGGATACGGTCGAATACAACCACGGTATCATTGATGGTGTAACCCACAACGGTCAGTACCGCGGCGATGAATGACTGGTCAACTTCAAGCGAGAAGGGTAACAATCCGGCGAATAGAGAGAATGCACCGATTACGATGATCGTGTTATGAGCTAACCCGACAACGGCACCTGCACCATATTGCCATTTGGAGAAACGAACCATGATGTAGATGAAGATTCCGATCAAGGCGAACAATACCGACCAAACGGCAGCTCTCGTCATGTCTTCAGCCACGGCAGGACCGATCTTCTGAGTTTGTTGCAGGTGTACGCTACGGAAGGTCTCGTAATCCGTTCCGGCAGGAAGAATTTCCTGTAATCCCACGTATAATAAAGAGTCCACGTTAGCATCAACATCTGCACCGCTTTCCTCGATTCTATATTTCGTGGTAATCTTCACGTTATTTGCCGTTCCGACAGTTTTTACTTCAGGAGCGCTTCCGTAAACTTCTGCCAATTTCTCGGCAACATCTCCAACTTGTACGTCTTGGGCGAAAGTTACGGTATAAGTTCTACCTCCCACGAAGTCGATACCTTTATCCAAACCTCTGGTGAACAAAGATGCGAAACAGAGGATGATGATGATACCTGAGATCGTGTAACTGATCTTGCGTTTTTGCAAGAAGGGGAATTTGGTATTTCTTAACCAGTTTGCGGTTAACGGAGTGGTGAAAGTTACGTTATCGCTCTTGGATGCTGCTCTTTCAAGAATCAAACGAGTGATGAAGATAGCAGTGAACAGAGAGGAAAGGATACCGATGATCAACGTAGTTGCGAAACCTTTGATCGGACCTTCTCCGAAATAGTACAGGATAAATCCGGTTAATAAGGTTGTTAACTGACCGTCGATGATGGCAGAATAAGCATTACTGTAACCTTCCTTGATAGCAAGTTTTAATCCCTTTCCGGCTCTGATTTCCTCTTGGATACGTTCGTAGATCAACACGTTGGCGTCGACAGCCATACCCATGGTCAACACGATACCGGCGATACCGGGTAAGGTCAATACAGCCCCGATGGAAGCCAAGATACCGAACAAGAAGAACAAGTTGGCAAGCAAGGCGATATCAGCAGCCAAACCGGCACTCTTACTGTAGAAGAATAGCATGTAAGCCAACACCAGCACGAACGCGATGATGAATGACCACATACCGGATTGGATGGCTTCTTGTCCCAAAGATGCTCCCACAACCTCGTCAGCGATGATACGTGCGGGGGCGGGTAATTTACCGGATTTCAAAATGTTTGCCAAGTCACCAGCCTCTTTCACGTCGAAACGTCCGGAAATCTGAGAGCTACCACCCTTGATTTCGTCGTTCACGTTCGGGGAAGAAGCTACCATGCCGTCAAGCACGATGGCGATACAACGTCCGATATTGTCTTTCGTTAAGCGAGCCCAAGTTTTAGTCCCTTCACTATTCATTTGCATGGATACTACGGGGCGGCCTTGTTGATCGTAGTCTTGTCTGGCGTCGATCACGGCGTCACCTTCAAGAGGAGCTTTCCCGTTACGGGTGGTAATCTTGATAGCGTGTAAAGGAACCATCCCGTTCACGGCTTTCATTTCCCATAATAGACGGGCGTTACGCGGGAACGCCGCTTTTACTTGCGGTAATCTCAGGTACGCGTTTATTTTAGAAGTATCTTTTACGTTAGCATATCCGATGGTGGACCCTCCGATGGGTTGTCCCTGTTGGGTCATGTTCGGGGATAACACGGCAAGAAGCGGGTGTTCTTTTTGGAACTCTGCCATGTTTGTAGAAGTTTTCAAAGAATCTGATTCTCCCTTGATCGCGTCTAGGATTGCTGATTCTTTATCTTCTTCTTTCACGGTTGTTTCCGTTTGGGTGGTAGTTTCCGTGCTTTCTAACTGGGCGGCTTGAGCTGCTTGCGCGTCAAGAACTTCTTTTAATTTTTGGTCTGCTTCCGAGAGATAAGAAATGAATGGTTTCTCGTTAGCATCCAGTTGTTTTGCGTTATCGAATGTTTCGTAGAATTCCAATGCAGCAGTTCCTTGCAACAACTCTCTTACACGTTGCGGTTCTTTGATACCCGGTAACTCGATGATGATTCTACCGGAGATATCAGCTTTACGGATATTCGGTTGTGCAACTCCAAAACGGTCGATACGAGTACGCAAGATGTTAAACGTGTTGTCGATAGCCCCGTCAGCTTCTTTACGGATCACGTCAAGAACTTCTTTGTTGGAGGCTCCAACTTTGATTTTTTCTTTCAACTCGTGAGTTCCGAAGATAGCCGGGGATGCCAGTTGTGCTCCCGGTGCGATTTTTTCGAATGCCTCACCGAAAAGAGTCACGAAGTCTTTCGGGCTGGAAACTCTCATTTTCACGGCTTCCTCGATCGCTTGGTTGAAAGCGGGATCCGTGCTGTGGTTTGCCAAGCTCTTGACAACGTCTACCACATCAACTTCCATGGTCACGTTCATACCACCCTTCAAGTCCAAACCGAGGTTCAACTCTAATTCCTTACATTCCTTGTAAGTGAATTTGGCTAAACCCAGGAAATTGTAAACGGGTTGGTTCGCAACCGAATCTAAATACTCTTTCTCTTTAATAGGGTTACCGTTGGCGAACTCTTTCGCCGCGTTCTCTACCTGGTTGGTTTTATAAGTAAAAAACAACTGATAAAGACTCACCAATGCCAAAGCAACAGCGAGTAGTGTAATCGCTCCTTTATTCTGCATCTGTTTTAATGAATTTATAATTACTTAAGCTTACATTCTTCTTTTAACACATATTTAGTGCGCAAAAGTATAACAATTTTTTCAAAATTGCTATACAATTAGGCAGATACTTTTAATGTTAACTCCTTATTTCCATAATCAATGACAGCTTCATGCTTCACCAGAAAGTCACTTCCCAGTAATCCGGCGACCCTGCGTTGCAGGTGTTTGTCGTATAGTGAATTCACGTATTGCAGGTCTATGACTGCCGCGTGTATGTCCTCTATCGTGTGGCCGCCGATTTGCAGGGCCTTGATATTCACCAGTTGAACTTCATTGATCTCTCCGCACACACCCCCGGAGTTAATTTCGGAAACATCATCCAACGGTTCATAAGTAAACGGTGTAAGTTTATCTATGACGGTTACGGATGCTCCCGTGTCTATAATAAAATCTCCCTCAATACTACCGATTTGTAAGGTAATAATGATGTGAAAGCTGTTGTCTTCCAGTTCAACCACCTCTATCGGAATCTTTATCTCCATATTTAAAAGTTTGCACAAACATACGCATTTTCGACGAAATCCAAAAAAAGCGGCATGTTAATTTCGAAAAGGAATTGTCATGAAGAACAAAGTTTTTCCGTAAAACGGGGGCGAAAGTCTCTTTTGATATTTCGGGAATAAGATGTTTTTGCGTGTCCGGTTCGTGACGTTTAACATTGAATGAAGATACAATTCCACGTGTAGAGTGTTGTCACGGAGGAAAATAGAATGGAGAGAATGCCGAGGAGGGTCGTACACGGGGTATGTTGTTTTATTTTTAGTATGCCTAAAAGTGTATTGACTCCGGTTTGGATTCCAGTAATTACGGATATGCAGATTGCCAGATAGTGGCCGATAATGTTGGTGTATATCCCGATCGTGTATAAAATAACGAGGAATACGATTAACAACGCGAAGGTGAGGAGTAGATTGTAGAGCCATAATTTTTTCATGGTGTATTGTTTTAGAGTTTATAATTTGGGATGAAAGAGTATTTTAATTCAGCCTCTATAAACGAGTCTGTTGAAAAGGTTGGTTTTGTGGTAAACAACTACCCCCTCCGGCTCCCCCTTACACAGGGGGAGGGTTAGTTAGTGAGTGAAGCTCCTCCTTGCACGGGAAGAGGGGTAGTTCGTGAGTGAAGCTCCCTTGCATAGAGGTGGCTTAGTGAGTGTTGACCCCTTCGTGGGGGGGGGAGAGGTGATAACCAAGCGGTTTCCCCTCCTGTGTAAGGAGGGGGTAGGGGTGGTAGTTCAAGATAATAGAACTTCTTCAGCACCTCATTAAATAGAGGGAGAATAGGATTACTATTTCATCTTCAATTGCAATTAGTTATTATACCAGTTTATTTTTTGCGAGAAATACATGATGATAGCCAGGATGACGAATAATCCGATGCTTCCTACCAAAAGGGCGTAAGTTTCCAGTTGAATCAGGAAGAAAATGTAAGCGTACAGGCAGGCCAGGAGTCCACCGATAGTAAAGGCGGTTTTCTTGATTTTCAATATGCCGATCATGTAGAACGTGATAAGCGAGGTGGTCATGAGTGCGGATATGATGTATGCCGGGGTGAAACCGATATGCTCGGACGTGGATACCAACAGCGTGTAGAACAGGCATAATGCCAGTCCGATAAGCAAGTATTGCACGGGGTGGATGTTTTTCTTTTGGAAAATTTCGACAAAGAAACTGACCACGAAAGTAAGGATAATAATAAGAAACGCGTATTTAGCGGATCGCATGGATTTTTGGTATTGATCGACCGGGAACAAGAGGTTTACGCCAAAACTGGATTGCGCGATGGCTTCACTCGCATACCGGAGGCCGGAGTCGAGTATGGTGTAACCGTCTGGCGTGTTTATTTGGCGGTGTGTTCCTTTTATGATTTGAGAGTAATTCCGGTTAAATTCCAATATCTCCCATTGACTTGAAAAACCGTCGTTGGAAACTTCCCGTTCCGAGGGTAAGAAGGCCCCGGTAAAACTGGGAGTTTTGCAATTAGAGGTGAGTTGTATTCGGGTTGTTTTTCCGAGTGGTGCGAACTGCATGGATTCAGAACCTTTTAGTTTGAGTTTCACGATAAAGTGCACGACCGAATCATTTGTTAATAGCTGTTGGGGAGTGATTTTGGTGGATATGCCCGAAGAGACAATACTGTGGGAATCCACGCCGGGAGTGAAGTCTATTTTCTGCCCGTTCCATTCCAGGGTGGCCTGTTCGTTGATCCCGCGTAAGTCACTGAGCCCGATGTTGAGGGTGGTCTGCTCGAATAAAAGATTGTTTATCGGGATATCGTTTCCTATTAAATCTTTGATCGAGAATGTCCCCTTGAGTTCCAGGGTGGAGTTGTATACCACGATTTCATATAATCCTCGTTTTAGCTCTTGGGTGTTAATGTTGCCGGAAATATGGAGGTTTTCGGGCAGGTAATTGATGTAGCCGTTCTGGGTTTCTCCTTTTTCATCCTGATATTTGTAAGGGATGGTTAAGACGGGGCCGACAAGCGTTTGCGAACCGCTCCATTTCTGTTGTACTTCTTTGGCAGCCTCGTTAGCTGTCTGTTCTCTTTCGGAAATCAGCCCTCGGATCATGCTCATGGGAATAAAAGAGAGAGCGATTAAAAATGCGATAAGGATAATTTTGAGAACTAGCGTGTCTTGTTTATTAAGACCTTTCCGGGAATTGTTCTCTTTTTGCGGTGTTGCTGTTTGTTCATTCATGATATCTTGTATTAAGTTGCATTTTAAAAAGAACTTTGTATTTCAAAGTGTAAAGGGTAAAAAAATAATTAGAGATTCTGATTCTTTAAAAATTCTTCGAGGGCATTGAGGTGCTTCGTGAAGGCTTCCCGACCCTTGGGGGTAACGGAGAAGGTCGTGTTCGGGCGACGTCCGATGAATTGTTTCTGGCATTGGATGTACCCGAGTTCTTCAAGGCTCCTGGTGTGGCTGGCAAGATTCCCGTCCGTGAGATCAAGCAAGTTTTTGAGCGTGACGAAGTCTACCGATTCGTTAACGATCAATATCGACATGATTCCCAGTCGCGCCTTGCTTTCAAAAGCCTTGTTTATATTTTCGAGGAATTCTTTCATGGATCGTGAGCTACTTGTTGCTAGTCTTGTTGACGTTCCACTTTATAATAAAAGTATATGCCTGCCACGATGTGAAGCAGTCCGAACCCGATGACCCAGAACAAGAGGGCATGGGTGACCACGAAACTATCAATCAGTCCTAACAGTATTTCAGCATATCCCAGGTAACGAATGTCCGAGTACGTGTACTTGGAGCAATTGACAAGGGATAAGCCGTAGAATATAAGCATGATCGAGGAGGTTAACCCGTAATGTTGGTGCCATATTAAAGAGAAACAAAGAATCCCCCCGGTCAATAACGGGAGAAAGAAATTCCAGAGCAAACGATACACGGATTTGTCTTTGAAGATATTCCTGCTGACCTTTTTCGCTTTGCGGTAACTCATCGTGACAGCCGTGAGGAGCGAAAGGGCTAAAACTCCTAAAGCGATCAGGCAGATTAACGTGAGTTGATAGGAGGTCGCAACGTTTAATAATGGTATGTGGAGGAACGTGTCGGGAAACGTCTGTTTTTCTAGTATGAAGTAAGCCAAACTTGTTCCAATACAGGCGTACAGGCCCACTAGGATAGATGAAATGCCGCTAATAGACAGGAATTTCGTGGATTTTTCCATGAGATTCTTGATGTCGTGCAATGTGTTGAGCGCTTCTTTATTTTCCATAGTCTAAAAGTTCTTTGTGATGCAAAGTTAAAGTCTATTTTTTAATTAATCAATAAAAATGGAAATTATTTTATTTCGTGTTTGTTGTTCTTGCCGGGAAAAGGTCGTGGAGGACTTGTGGAGTGTGGAATTTTGTTGCTTGAAGTGTGTAAAAATTCCACGATTTTCAGAGGCGTGTTTCGGTTAGGGTTAAATTTTGATATTGAAAATCAGTAGGGTATTAAGTGATGTTTGTTTTGGTGTATTTCTTGCGAGCCAAGAGAAAGGCGTGAGTTCTTGCAAGAGAATAATACATTGGTAAATAGTATAAAGATGAATGATTTTGATTTTTCAACAAAGAAGGGAGCTAAAGTGTGCAGGATATTGCTACTTGGCTGCCTATGTCTGGTAGGAAGCGTTTTTAAAAGTGTTGCCGGGGAAGCGGATTCGACACGTGTTGCGGAGTGGAAGATATCCGGTCGGGTGATCGACGAGCAGGGAGAGCCGGTCATTGGAGCCTTGGTTCTTGAAAAAGGTACTACAAATGGTAACGTGACGGATACCTTGGGGAATTACAAGATAACGGTGAAAGCGGGAGCCACTATTCAAGTATCTTTTATCGGTTACGTGACCCGGGAGATTGTTCTGAAGAGAGAGGGGGTACGGAATGTCCGGCTGCAAGTGGAAAACGAGGAGTTGGATGAAGTGGTTGTCGTGGGATATGGTTCCGTGGCCCGGAAGAATTTCACGGGTTCGGTGAGCGTGATCAACACGGCGGAATCCCCGTTGGCTTTGTTGCCGAACACGAATTCAATGGATGCGTTGCGGGGAACAGTGACGGGAATTACCGTGTCCCAACAACAAGGAGCGGGACAAGCCCCGTCCATGCAGGTTCGGGGACAGAAATCGATCAAGGGTACGAGTTCCAATCCCTTGATTGTTATGGATGGCGTGATCTTTATGGGAAGCTTGCGGGATATAGATCCTAATATCATCGAAAGTATGAGCGTGTTGAAGGATGCTACTTCTCTGGCTGCTTACGGTTCTCAGGCCGCGAATGGAGTCGTGATGATCACCACGAAGCAAGGGAAAATGGGAAAACCTGTTCTGAGTTTTAATGCATCCTGGACGTTGTCAGAAATGGCTAATCGTCCCGATTTGTTGAGCCCGGAAGACTATATCAAAAAGATCAATGCTTCTCAGAAGTTGGCTGAAGATGCTGATCCTTCTTCGTGGATGAGTGGTTTCGAGCTGGAGAATTATAAGAACGGAGTGACTACCGATTGGTTGGATTATATCAGTCGTGTCGGGTTGATGCAGAGTTATTCGGCTTCGGTTTCCGGGGCATCAAAAAACCTGAATTATTTTTTATCCGCGTCGCACGTGGATCAGGAGGGCGTGATTATCGGTGACGATTATAAACGGGAAGCCTTGTCACTCCGTTTGCAGAGTGATGTTGCCTCTTGGTTGCAAGTGGGGGCACAAATGAATTACACGTATAATGATTATTCGGGGCCGACGACTTACAATCTGGTACAGGCTTTGCGTCTGACTCCTTACGGTCGGGCCAAGCGTCCGAACGGGGAGTTGGAGAAATACCCTAGGGAACTTGGTGGTGGGTTAACGAATCCCTTGTGGTTGGTGAATAGTGGCACGGTGGATGACCATGATACCTACGCTACAACTTTGATGAAGGGGCATGTGCTGGTGAAATGCCCGTGGTTGAAAGGGTTGAGTTATCGGCTGAATGCGGCTTATTCATGGGAAAATGTAGAGCGGGATTATTTCGAACACGAGGGATATTTCGTGGCCGAAGGAACTTCCGAAGATCGGTATTCCGCGTCTGCCTTGTCCGGGTTTCTGAGTAAGGCGAACGGTTATAGTGCCCGTACGAAGAATACGTATTGGGTGATGGACCATATCGTGAACTTCAACCGGCAGTTCGGTAAGCATTTTATTGATGCAACATATGTGTACACGAGAGATTCCAAATTGTATGACTACCGGAAGATGACGGGAAGTGATTTTTCGGATCAGGGAAATACTGTGTTGGGGGCAGACGGTCTGGTGTACGCGAAGACGCAGAAAATAACGAATATAGATAAGAAAAAGCATAATAATATCGGTTATCTCGGTCGAATCAGCTATAATTATAATGAGACGTATCATTTGAGTGTTTCTGTCCGTCGGGATGGTTCGTCGGTATTTGGCGTGAATTCGAAATGGGGGATATTCCCCGCGGTCGGGGTGGCTTGGACTGTGTCGAACGAACGTTTCATGGAGCGGGTGTCGTTTATTGATTATTTGAAACTGAAAGGATCGTGGGGGAAGAACGGGAACCAGTCGTTGGACCCGTACATGACTTTGTCGCAGATCAAACTGGGGCAGCAGGGAGGTATCGGTTATCCTTTCGGAAACGAATCAACGATCAGTTGGGGACAGCGGTATGATAAATTGGGGAATCCCGATCTGGGGTGGGAGACCACCGAGGCGTTCAATTACGGGTTTGACCTTGGATTGCTCGGTAGCCGGATATATTTGGAGTTCGACGGTTATTTCTCGAAGACGACCGATCAGATATTCGATCGTTTGTTACCCGTGATGAATAACGGGTTGACATCAATGAAAGCAACGATGGGACAGATCAATAACTGGGGACTGGAGGCAACGCTGACCACGCGTAATGTGATGAGACGAGGATGGGATTGGACGACGTCGGTTACTTTTTATATGAACCGGAATAAATTGAAAGATTTGTACGGTGACGGGAAAGATGATATCTCCAACAGTTTGTTTATCGGGAAGTCGTTGGGTGCGATCTACGGGTACAAGTCAATTGGTATCGTGCAGGAAGAGGACACGGAATATATCGAGGCTAATAATGCCGCTCCCGGTGACGTGAAGTTTGCCAATCTGGACGGGAGTACCGATGGAAAGATCACGGCGGATGACCGGACTATACTGGGATATAACAAGGAGAATTTCCGCATGAGTTTAAGTAGTACTTTAAAATATAAAGATTGGGAACTTTATTTCTTGTTTACCGGGGTTTTCGGGGGTAACGGTTACGGGATGAGTCAGAACACGTATGCCTATCAGACAGCCACCGGAACCGTGTGGGACAATAATTTGGATCACGGTTGGTGGACCCCCGAGAACAAGAGTAACAAGTATCCCCGCGTGGATTATGCCGATAGTCGTTTCACCCCGTTACAGAGTTATGGTTTCGTGCGTTTGCAGGATTTAAGTCTTTCGTACACCTTTCATCAGGATTGGTTAAGTCGTTTGGCGATAAGCGGGTTGAAAGTTTTTTTTGCGGCCAAGAATGTATTCACGATAACCAATTGGGTCGGGGGTGATCCGGAAATCAAACAAACTCTGGGAGGAAGTTACGGTTATCCCTTGGCAGCCATGTATTCATTCGGTGTTAACTTGACATTTTAAATTTGTAAAGCGATGATAAAGACTAGAAGATATATTGCGGTGGTTTTTGCCGCCTTGACAATGGGACTTTCCGGGTGTAATGACGATCTTTTTCTGGAAGAGCATCCCGATACGTTTTACACGGCGGAAGACGCTTTCAAAACCGTGGATCAGGTGAAAGCTTGCGTGACGAATATGTATGCTCACGCCCGTTATTGGTTACAGAATGATGTTTTCCTGAAAGGGGCGGGAGCCGATTTGTTTGATACCCCGAATTGGCGTTCAAGCGGTAACGGGTTGTCGAATTTCTCCTCGTGGTCCACGGACAAGAGCGAGGTGAATAAGATTTACGAGGCTTATTACCAGTTGGTGAGTTATGCCAATCAGACGTTGGAGGGAACGGAAGTTAAGGAATTGAACTGGGATAGCGAGAATGACCGGGCGGAAGTCCGGGCTCAGGCGCATTTCTTCCGGGGATTTGCTTACCTGACTTTAGCCGAGGTGTTTGGTGGAGTCCCGTTGGTGACAAAGTTTTATCAGGAACCCCGGTATGATTTTACCCGGATGAGCCGGGAGGAGACTTATCGTTTTGCGATAGAGGATTTGACGAATGCGGCGGATACCCTGCCGGACTATTCGGGTGAGGCCGGGTACGTGGGTAAAGGGGCGGCTTATCATTTTCTGGCCGAGGCTTATCTGGCTTTGGCTACCGAGTTGGGGGATGACAGGGAGTTGTTGCGACAAGCCGTTACGTGCGCGACGAAAGTGACCGAGCTTCATTCTTTGATGATGGAACGGTTTGGTACTAGATCGCAACCGGGAGGCGAAACAGTGAACGGGGTCGAGGCTTATTACCCGGACGGGGATGTGTTTTTTGATCTTTTCCAGCGGGGAAATCTGGATCGTGCGGAAGGGAACACGGAGGCCTTGTGGACGTTGCAGAATGATGTGAACGTGTGGCACGATTTCGGAGGAAATCATTTCTTGCCTTACGCCGGGAGTTTTTCACCCGTGATGAGAGAAATGCGTTGGAAGAGCGAGTATGCGGAAGCCAATGCGGGATACGGGCCTTGGAACACGAATATTGACGAGAAAGTGTATCCCGGTGGTAATCTTTGCGCTTACGTGGGAGGACGGGGAGTATCCTTTAATGCCCCGACCGAGTATATGATCGAGGGTATCTGGGCGGGTGATTTCGCGAATGACATGCGTAATTCCAAAGCGAATATCCGACGGGAATTAGTGTGTATTGATACTAAACATAGCATGTATGGTAAGTTGGTGACGAAGGATATGCTTGATGAGGCGAACATGGATCACTGCTACCCGATCTGGACGAAATTCGCACCCGTGGATGATTGGGGCTACGAGGATTTGGTATTCGGGGGGAATCGCACCAACACGTTCCGGGATGAATACGCTTGCCGTTTGTCCGAGACTTACTTGCTCCGGGCGGAGGCTTATTTCCGGATGGGTGATCCGGGAAATGCGGCAAATGATATTAACCAGTTGCGTAAACGTGCCCAATGTACTCGTCTGGCTACAGAAGGGGATATATCCTTGGCTTTTATTCTTGACGAGCGGGCGAGAGAATTATTCTTGGAGGAGAGAAGGTGGTGTACGTTGCTGCGTATGCAGGGTTCCGTGTTGGAAGATCAGCTGCGGGCTCATGCTTACTATATCGCAGATTACCCGGTGTACACGGGAAAGATCGAGTGGAAATTATTCCCGATCCCGCAGAAAGCGATTGATGCTAATATCGACGCCAAGTTGGAACAGAATCCGGGATGGTAAGTCGTGTTTGTGTGAATGAATCGTGTTCAGGTAGTTTTAAGGCCGTGATCAGGCATTAAAGGCGAGACATAGACAAGATAAAGACAAGACAAAGACGAGTTGACTCGTCTTTGTTCGTGACGAATGTCGCTTGAACATGTGCTGTTTAAACTTATTTCTGTTTGAAAAGGATTGGTTAACTCAAGTTGATGAGGGAGAGGTCCTTTTATAAAAGTAAAAACCGTTCCGGCGCCCCGGAACGGTTTTCTAACAGAATGATCGTGAAGTACTATTGTTAGTTAAAATAAATTCATGTTATCAAGTACGTCCATTACTGATTTTACAGCTTTTGCTGATTGAGCCAGTAATTCTTTTTCGTCCTTGTCAAGTTTAACCTCGATGATTTTCTCGATACCGTTCTTGCCTAAGATTACCGGAACTCCCAGATAGATGTTGTTCATTCCGTATTCTCCGTTCAATAAAGCGCATACCGGGAATACTCTTCTGTGGTTGCATACGATAGCCTCTACCATTTGGGCTGCAGCTGCACCCGGGGCGTACCATGCTGAAGTACCCATTAATTTAACGAGTTCTCCACCTCCCACTTTTGTTCTTTCGATGATAGCGTGTAAAGTTGCCTCGTCAATCAAGTCCGTTACCGGAATACCTGAAACCGTGGTATATCTTGGAAGCGGAACCATCGTGTCTCCGTGTCCACCTAATAATAGAGCTTGGATGTCTTTCGGGGAAACATTCAATGCCTCAGCCAGGAAAGCTCTGTAACGAGCGGTATCCAGGATACCTGCCATACCGAATACACGGCTGGAATCAATCTTGGCGGTCAAGTAAGCGCAGTAGCACATTACGTCGAGCGGGTTGGATACGATGATGATCTTGGCGTTCGGAGAATGTTTGATAATATTTTCGGTTACTGATTTTACAATGCCGGCATTTGTTGCAATTAAGTCATCACGGCTCATACCCGGTTTACGAGGAAGACCGGAAGTGATTACCACAACTTCTGAATTATTGGTAGCTTCGTAATCGTTGGTCACGCCTTTAATGCGGGTGTCATAAAGATTGATCGGGGCGGTTTGCCACATATCCAATGATTTCCCTTCAGCAACACCTTCTTTGATGTCCAGAAGGACAACTTCATTCACGATGTCTTTTTCAGCGATGCAATTAGCGCATGTAGCACCAACGTTTCCTGCTCCTACAACTGTTACTTTCATTTCTGTAATTTTTTTATTGTTATACGTTCCTTTTAAGGCGATTTGTTGCTTTTTTACGCCGTCAAATGTAAGCCTTATTTTTTACATCAACAATCTTTATGCCGAAAAATTACAGAAAAAATTCTGTAATGAATCAATATTATTTTTTCGGGAATGGAAAGAGATTTTTACTGATACTTGTTTTTTGCTTTCAGATTTCAATTAAATTGCTGCCAGAGGCGACTGGCCACGGCATGCATTTTTCCAATGATTCCGACAGGTTTGTATAGCCCGCTTTGAAGACGTTTCTGGAAAGATTGATACCAGATAGCCAGCACGATACCTTTCAGTACGCTGGAAAGGGAGATACTCCACCAGATTCCGTTTAGTCCGAGTGACGGGAAGGTTACCAGGTAATAGGCCAGCGGGATACGTGCCCCCGTGAGGATAATCCCCACGATAGCGGGAGGGGTGGTGCGTCCGCAGCCGTTAAAGGCCCCGGCGGTCACCTGTTCGATAGCCGAGAATATTTGTGAAATAGCGAGAATTTTCAGGTATGCGCTTCCGGCGGTTAGGGTTTGCGGTTCGTTGATGAACACGCTGAAAATCTCTTTGCTGAGGAAGAGGAAGGCTAGACAAGCGATAAGAGCTATACCCCCGGCGAGTTTCAGCGTGTAGTGGTATCCCAGGCGGATACGAGATAGGTTGCGAGCCCCGAAGTTCTGCCCGGTAAAGGCAGCTAGGGCTGTCGAGAATCCGGCTGCCGTCATCCAGGTAATGGCCTCTATCTGTGCCCCCACGCTTTGTACGGCCACTCCGATGTGTCCCCATTGGGCGGCCACGGTTGCCAGTGTTAGCGAGAACATGGCAAATAGGGCGCTTTGCATGCTCACGGGTAAACCGAGCGAGCAGATGTGTTTTACGAAACGAGTCCTTAGACGGGTGATAAAATATAGTTTTCCGATGGATGAATTACGGAAATAAAGGTTCCAAATGAAAATCGTGAATACGACAAGTTGGGAAAACGTGGTGGCGATAGCAGCTCCCGCGCTTCCCATGGCTGGAACGAAACTGTAACCATATATCAGTAACGGGTCGAGGATGATGTTAAACACAAGTCCGGTAGCCACGATCTTTAGGGGCGTTTTGCTGTTGCCCTGTCCGTTGTATAGCCCGCTGTACGTATTGTTGTTGAATGTGAAGAACAGTCCGGGGGTGATCAGACGCATGTACATGACGGCTAATTCCGATATTTTGTCTTCAAGGTGGAATAACCCGACTAGCATGGGGGCGGCCACGAAAATAAAGCAGGCGTATCCCAAAGCGATGATTGATGACAACATGGCAGATTGGTTGGCATACGCCCGGGCTCTTTTCCCGGCACGCGCGCCGAGGGATTGCGAGATCGTGACTTCGGCTCCCACTTTGCTGATAAACGAAAGAGCGTTGCCTAACCACGTGAAAAAGCCTGCAACACCCACGGCAGCCACGCTTTCGCTACCCAGATGCCCCAGCCAGATCATGTCGGTCATGCTATAAGCCATTTGGACGAAAGAGGCGGTAATCAAGGGAATAGCCATGCTCCATATTCCTTGACTGATACTTCCTTGCGTGAGATCGTTTACTTTTGCCATGTTATCATTTTTTAAGCTTGCAAAAATATAAAGGTTTCGTCAATTTGCACGCTCTTTTTGGTATTTTAGAGAACACTCTCCTCTTATTTACATGTTACTTACCATTTCGTGGCGAAGATTTCTAGTAATTCGCTTTTCTTTAAAGGTTTGGTCAGGAATGCGTTACATCCTGCATCAATTGCGCTGATCTTGTCGGTATCGAATGCGTTAGCCGTAAGGGCGATGATCGGGATTGCCGTGTCGAATTCCCGAATTTTACGAGTTGCTTCCAATCCTCCCATGACGGGCATTTTCATGTCCATGAGAACGATGTCGAAATGCTCGTCACGAATTTTGTTGACGGCATCCGCACCGGTTAACACCCGCGTGAGGTCGTAGTTTTTGAGAATATGTTGTACTAATAAATAGTTACTGTCATTATCTTCGGCAAGTAGAATTTTTAGGTCCTTTTCGTTGATCCCATTCAGGGATATTTGTTGTTTCGGGGTTTGTGGTATGGTTGCCGCGATCTCTTCGTGCAGGTGCATTTCGCAGGGAATCCATGCCCAGAAAGTTGACCCGGAGCCGGGAACTGAAGTACATCCGATTTCTCCTCCCGCACCTTCGATGATCGCCTTGGAAATAGCTAGTCCGAGTCCCGTTCCTTGTGCGAATTCATTGAGTTTTTGGAAGCGACCGAATAATCTGTTTTGTAGTTCTTTGGGAATGCCGACTCCGGAATCTTCTACGTATATGCGGATGCCCTCTCTTTCAATAGAATATCCCATTTTTATATATCCTGATTTCGTGCATTTTACCGCGTTGGTAAGGAAATTCATCCATACTTGTTTCAAGCGGTTTCGATCCAAAAATACGCAGCAGTCCGGACCGGAGTTGTCCAATCGGAACTCGATATCCGGGTTGGTGATCTTTTGTAGAATCATGGCATACAGTTCGTTGGCAATTTTTGGCATGTTGAATTTCTCCCGTTTGCGTTCGAGGATACCTGCCTCGATTTTGGAGAGGTCGAGAATATCATTGATCAGGCGTAACAGTAATTCATTATTGGATTGAATGATGCCCAGATACTCGTTCTTCTCGTCCGGGTCATCGCAACTTGCCATAAGTTCTGAGAAACCGACAATCGCGTTCAACGGGGTACGAATTTCGTGGCTCATATTGGCCAGAAAGGCTGATTTAAGCTTGTCGGAAAGTTCCGCTTTCTCTTTTAACTCTTTCAGTTCACGGGTGACATTTTCCCATTCCGTGTTGTTGTATTTGATTCCGGTATACCGGATAACACGTCCTTTTTTGTTTCTTTCGACCTGGATACCGGTAACCAGCCATGTTTGCCAGTCTTTATCCCATTTGGTCTTGGAACGGTATTTGAAGTTGAAATCTTTATCGGTACCCTCGATCATGTGATTCAGATTCTTGTGGATACAATCTAGGTCATCGGGGTGAGCCGTGTTCAGGTATTCTTCGGGAGTGATGTTTTTTTCCGGATCGAAATCATTTACCGGGTCATTGAATGCCCGAAACAGTCTGTTTGGTGCGTCAAAATCCCAGTAGGACATCCCGACTGTTTTGAACGTGAGTTGCATTTTGTAATTTCTTTCCTCAAGTTCCTCGTTCAACTTGTGAAGTTTGGAGATATTTTGCCTGAATCCTGTGAATCGTATGATATTTCCCTCTTCGTCCCTCTCGAAAGGAACGCCGATGATATTATTGTATTGCCATGAATCATCGTGTTTCGTTTGCAAGCGACAGGTGAAGTCAATCGTGATATCGCTCCCCGATAGCATAGATTGTATGGCATCGTAAGAGGCGGAACGGTCTTCGGGATGTATGGTGTTCATGTATTCTTCGACGGTCACGAGTTTGTCACTGACGTAATCGTTGATCGGGTCATTGTAGGCTTTGAATTTTTGAGTCCGCACGTCAAAATCCCAGTGGACGATGTTGCTGACCCGCATGGCCAGTTCTCGTTTTGCGATCAAGTCCTGTGCTTCTTTTGCCATCTGGATTTTTTTCGTCACGTCCAGTTCTGTTCCGATGATCAATAATTTTCCCAGATGTTCGGAAGATAAGCGCATCCTGCTCTCGTAGTAACGGTACTGTTGCTCTTGTTCGTTATAGTAACGAATCGTGATTTGACCCAGTTGGATTTCTTTATCGACTAATTGTGAGAACTGTTGTTGCAAGGGAGTACGGTCTTGCGGGTGTACGTTTTCCAGTAAGGTTTCTAGTGTCATGGGGGCTTTCACGATCGGGGTGCCATACAACGGACTGAGTTCTTTTTTATGTACATCATATACCCAGGAAGACATGTTGGAGGCATCCATGGCCATTTCCAGATTTTTCTTGCTTTCTTCCGTGCGAAATTCCGTTTCTTTCATGTTCGTCACGTCATTGGCAAGCAATATGTGCCCGATCAAGGTTCCCTTCTTGTTGCGTATGGCAACGATCTGGACTCCGTAAATCATGGTGTTCTGGTTGTGAGTAGTGAAGTATGCCTTGCTGTTTATTTTGTCGAAATCGTATTCAAATTCCAAGGCAATTTCCTCCCCTCGCTGTATTTTCCCCAATAATTCTGCATTAACGTAGGGACTGTTGTAGAGATTTACATGGTTTATCACCGAATTCCGGTCATCAACCCCGTACATGCGCAAGGCGTGATCGTTTATCGCACGCAGGACTCCTTTCGAGTCATAGATTTCTATCCCTATCGGTAAGTGCGCGTATATACTTTCCGTGAACAGGTATTGTTTATCTATTAGTTGGGATATTTCCTCCTCGGGCGATAAATTGTCGTCCTCGTGGGTAATTGCTTCACTTTCATTCATTTGTCCCTTTGTTTTGTCTGCATGCGATATGCTGGCATGTTCATACACTTCTTGTATTGGCAAAAATAGGACAAAAAAGGGGGATTTAGAAACAAATTTGGGAATAAAACTAAATGGAGTTTGTTTTTGACTTTTCGGCAATATAGGGATGTTTTTTGACTGATCTGTTGTTGGGCCGGAATAAGGGGTGTATTTCGGGAATTAATGGGATTGAGTCATCTTTTCGGGGAGGCAAGAAGAGTGATATTGTCCCGTGAGATATAGGCGTGAATATTTTTGAAGAGGCGAAATAATATGGTGGTAATTATTTATATTCGCGCAGGTGTTATTTAGACATATTTAATGTAGAATACAAGAAAATGAAAAATGTTGCGATTATAGCCGGTGGGAACTCTTCCGAGTACGGGGTGTCCATGCAATCAGGAAAAAATATATACGATCAGGTAGACGAGACACGCTACAATAAATATCTTCTTATTTTGAAAGGACGGGATTGGCATGTTGAAATCGGGGACGAGAAATATCCTGTTGACAAGAATGATTTCTCCTTTACCCGTGACGGCGAGAAGATCATGTTTGATTTCGCTTACATCACAATACACGGGAACCCTGGCGAGAACGGGTTGTTGCAGGGATACCTTGATATGATGGGGGTCCCGTACGGGGGATGCAACGTGTTGGCTTCCGCGTTGACTTTTGACAAGCACACATGTAATACTTACTTGAAGAGTTATGGGGTGAACGTGGCGAATGCCGTGATGCTGATACGAGGAATGGAATATGACGTGAACGAGATTATCGAAGAGGTAGGGTTACCGTGTTTCGTGAAGCCGAATGCCGAGGGATCGAGTTTCGGGGTGACAAAGGTAAAAGAGGCTGCCCAACTGGAAGAGGCTCTTCAGAAGGCTTTTGCCCTTTGTCACGAGGTGCTGATCGAGACGTTTATCAACGGTACGGAATTGACTTGTGGGGTGGTGAAAGCCGGGGATATGAATTTTGCCATGCCGATCGCCGAGGTGATCCCGAAGAAAGAGTTTTTTGATTTCGAGGCAAAGTATGATCCCAAGATGTCCGATGAGATTATCCCTGCCCGGATTTCTCCCGAGTTGACGAATCGGATCAAGACGTTGTCTTCCATGATATACGATATCCTGCGGTGCGACGGGATTATCCGGGTGGATTATATCGTGCGGGATGACGAGATTTTCATGCTTGAAGTGAATACCACGCCGGGAATGACCTCCAACAGTTTCGTGCCGAAGATGGTACGGGCGATGGGGGGAACGCTTCGGGAGGTTTTGACAAAGATTATAGAATATAAATTGAGTAGATAATCAACCTCGCTATTCGCAAGTATACGGAGCGTAAGCCCGGTATATCCTTGTTGAAGGGGATGCTGGGCTTATTTTTTTGTGATAATATGGATATGCTTTAATAGTTACTAATGGGTTGGAAAGGAACACCGTTTAGGGGTTAGCTTTCCTTGTTATCAATTTTATATTCATATTCAAGAAACGCAGTATCAACATCTCCTTCTAATAGGTAGTAGAAACAATCTTGTATCATATCAACCCATTTTATGATTTGCTTTTGCTGCTCTTGTGTAACAAAATCAGCTCTGTCAATCCATCTCCTGCCTAAATGTATAATGCTATACACATCGCTTAATAGGGCTTGATTGATTGTTGGCTTCATAAAATCATCCGCAAGAACTTTAAGACATTCCATTATCTCAATAAAATTACACTCATATAGTTTCCCTTGAAATGGACGAAGTGAACCAAGAAATCCATTTTCCCATTTCTCATTTTCTATATCATTGTTTCTACAAGAATGGAAACTTAATAAAATATATGCTTCTTCTTTTGTCATTGCGTTTCTGTTTAATTATTGATAATGCATCAATAACTACACCATAGATGCGGTTATTTTTCTTTATTAGTTTGCATTTCACAAAGATATAAAAAGGGTGTTCCAATGTTGCAATTGGTAGCACCTTTTCACGTTGTTAAATTTCCGGATGATGATAGGGAAAAGGGTGATATTTAAAATATGGTTGCTATAAGCTAAATGATAATTCCTCCTCCTACAACATCTGAACCTTCGTAAAGAACGGCACTTTGGCCCGGGGTGATTGAATCCATGCCCTCGTGGAATTCTACTCGCAACAGGTCGCCTTCGTGATAGACGGAGGCTTGCGCACCCCGGTTACGATAACGGATTTTGGCGTTAACTTCGAAGCCGTCGGGTAGGGTGGCGTATTTCATTAAGTTGATATCTTTTGCCCGGAACATCGAGCCTGTCAGTTCTTCGCGGGTTCCCAGCACGACCTCGTTCTTTGTCGGGTCGATGGCTACCACGAACATGGGATGTCCGAGGGCAATTCCTAATCCTTTGCGTTGCCCGATCGTGTAATTCGGAAAACCCCGGTGTTCGCCCAAGCGCTTGCCGGATGTGTCGACGAATAGACCGGGACCGTATGTCGTGGCGAAATTCTCCACGTTTTCGGCTAAGAAGGTACGATAGTCGTTATCGGGGATAAAACATATTTCCTGACTTTCGGTTTTCTTGGATAACTTCTCGTGCCCTTTGGCGAGGGCGATTTGCCTGACTTCGTTTTTTGTCAATTCTCCCAGGGGGAATAGGGTCCGGGCCAAGTTTTCTTGTGTTAAAGTCCACAGGAAATAAGTCTGGTCTTTGGTCTCGTCTACTCCCTTGCGCAAGAAATAGCGTCCGTCTTGTTGACCGATACGGGCGTAATGCCCGGTGGCGATGTAATCACATCCCAGTTCGTCTGCCATTTCGATCAATTTTCCCCATTTGATGGTGGAATTGCAAAGTACACAAGGATTGGGCGTGTGTCCTTGCAAGTATTCGTCGATGAAATTCCGAATCACTAAATCTTTAAAATCTTGGCGTATATCAAGGATATGGTGTTCGAATCCCATTTGTTGGGCCATGTGCTTTGCCTCGAAAATGGCGTTCACGCTGCAACATCCCTTCTCTTTCTCCATGCAGGCCTGCGAGATCTGGTCATACACCCGGTAAGTGACCCCAACCAATTCGTACCCCTGATCTTGTAGTAACATGGCTGCTACCGTACTGTCGATGCCACCGCTCATGGCCATTAATACCCGGGGATTCGCCTTCGGCGAGTTACAGGTTACAGGTTTGCAAGTTGCAAGTTGTTCCTTATCGTTCAAGTCCATGCCGCTTTTCATTTTCAATTTTCAATTGTTTCGCCATGAAACGTGCTTCGCTGTGATAATCATCCTTCTCGATGTCGATGTCGGGTTCTACGAGTTGGTCTGATCCGGCAAGGGAAAATTGCAGGTACTTGATCGTTTTTCCGCGGGACAACCATTGTTGTTCGTAGAATGTTTTGATACCTAGAATCTTGTCTTCTATTCCCGAACCGTAAAGATCGTCCGTGTTTACATTTACCGGGAGTTGGTTTCGTTTAATCAACTCGGCCGTGTATTGGTAAAGAAAAGGACTGTCCGTTTTCAAGTGAATAAGCCCGTTCTCTTTCATTAATTTTTTGTAGAGGGAAAGGAAGCGGGTTCCCGTGAGGCGTTTGCGGGCTTTTGCCATTTGCGGGTCGGGGAACGTGATCCAAATCTCGGAAATCTCTCCGGGAGCGAAAATCGACTCCAATACCTCGGCATGAGTGCGTAGGAATATCACGTTTTGCATTCCTTTTTCCAAGGCCGCTTTTGCACCTGTCCACATACGGGCACCTTTGATGTCAAGCCCGATAAAGTTCTTTTCCGGGTAGAGTTCTCCCAGGCCCACGGAGTACTCGCCTTTTCCACATCCTACCTCTAGAACGATCGGGTGATGGTTGCCGAAAACCTGTTCTCCCCATTTCCCTTTGAGCTTGTAATCCGTGCGGAATACCTCCTCGTGGGTGGGTTGAAAAACGTTTGTCAATATTTTCATTTCGGCAAACTTTGCCAGTTTATTTTTCGCCATGTGTTATTTTTATTCCAATGTTCTTAATACCTTTCAGTTGTTTATCTTTCATCCGGTGCCTGACTTCCACGGTGTAAATGCCCGTGGAATCGAAATGGAATATCTCCTTGATTGGCTGGACGACAGTTTTCAGTCCTCCAAGTCCTTGCCCGATCCATTGCCCGTTTTCATCGGCCATGAGGACATCCGTGTTAATGGAGTTTAACTCCGAACCCCGGTAAGAAATCGTCAGGTAACAACTGATATTTCGTTGTTTGTAGTCGGTCGTGTGGCGGACGCAGGTACTCATGAGGTAACGACCGGGTTGCGTGATGTCGAACTCGAATCTGTAATTACTATCCCGTTCCCATACTTCATCGGCTAGCATTTTGTACTTTTCCCGCGTTGAGGAAAAATTACAGGCCGTGCAGGCAAGTAGCAGGAGAAGAGTATGTATCCAGAATCTGTTCTTCATTCCGATCAATCGTTATAACTCGTTTTTAATCAATGCTTCCAATTCCGCGATCATCATGGCCGTGGCTCCCCAGATGAAATTGTCCCCGATCTTGTAACCCGGGGCTACGATTTTCTGATCCAGCCTGTATAATGTTTGACTCGTCTTATTCCGGTTGTCAAGCAAATCGTTTAACGGGATGATAATCACTTTCTCGACCTCATTTTTTGAGAGTACAAAATTAGGTATTTCCGGGATAGTTCCAACAAAAGGAGTTATATTAAAGTTACTTAATGGAATGTATACATCACTTAGCCTCCCTAAAATGGTTACTTTATCGGGTGATACTCCAATTTCTTCGTTGCATTCCCGTAAAGCAGTTTCCCGGCTGTCTTTATCGCTTGTTTCCATCTTTCCTCCTGGCAGAGCGATTTGTCCCCCGTGGTATTTCCCCACATTTGTTCGCTTGATGAAAGGAATAGCAATCCCCTCTTGGTAAGGGATAAGGAGCATCATAACTGCACTTTTGACAGGAAGGTGGTTGTGAATATTTTGATTTTCAAGTAGAACGGGCGAAGGGGACATGCGTAGATGAGCTTGTCTTCCAGGTAAATGAGAAGCTAGTATATTGTGAATTACCTCAAAATTCATTTTTTATTAGTGAAAGAAATTATTAAAGAGCAAAGATAAGAATTTGTAATTAAAAGAGAGAATTTTGTTATTCTGTAAAACAAAAAATAGACCTACTTTTATTTTATAAAAATATGATAAAATAGAGTTGCTTTTGTTCTATTTATTATTTATTATTGTAAAATAATATCGGGGTTTGTTATTTTATTTACTAATTTAAATTTTACGATCATGAAAAAGGTGTTGACTATTGTTGGATTTTTTTTGTTATTGTTTGTGGGAAATATCTCCATGTCTATGGCCCAATCATCTGCTATATATGCTACAGAAGGAGAAACGGTTAGTTTTGATCTTGTAGGTATTTTTTGGGATGGAAGTGGAGAAGATAAAATTGTAAAAGTCTGGGTAGAAGATCCATTATTAGGAATAACGGATCTTACAACAATTGGTAGGTATGTACTGATAGATGTTCAGAGGGAACAAGCAGGTCCTTATCGGTTTTGTATACAACGGTTGGATGGGCGTATAGAAATGTGGATTATTAATTTAATTGTAAGAAGTGCGGAGGCATTTGTGTATTTAAATGAGGAGATTGCGTGTAATTGGAAGTATTTAGAGAACTTCGTTTTTTATTCAAGGAAAGATTATTCGATTTGTTAATAGGATAAAAATATTTATTATGTGTTTTCATGATATAGCGTGTGTTACCCTTTATGAGGTGAAACAACAAAGTCGGCGTTGGGAATTTCAATTATTTGTTGTCGTTTCCTTGGTGGGAATCACGCTATGTCATGTATACTGGCAAAATTATAATACTAGTTGGGAGGCAAGTGCCCTGCCTTGTTCCGTACCGTTGATGAACGCTTACTTGTTTAGTGTGGTACAATCGTTGTTCGTTATATTGATGATGACGGATTTCCCTCGTCGAGAACAAGTGAGGGGGGAAATGGAATGTATCTTTGTTCGTCCATTGGGTAATATGATATATACGTGGAGTAAGATATTGGGAAATCTGGTATTGTTTGTATCTGTGAATATTGTTGTAATATTGTCGTGTCTCCTTTTTGTACATATGGGATGTGTCGCCCCGTATAGATTCGGGTTTTATTTGTTTTATGTGTTGACTTTAAGTATTCCTTCTTTTCTGTTTATGACGGGATTGAGCTTGTGTTTGGCACGACTGATCCGCTGTCGTTTTTTTGTTCTGATTTTTTTATTGGGATTATGGGTCTTGTCTATAGTCTGGTTACCTTACAAATGGCACGGGACTTTTGATTTTTTAGGGGGTGGTTTACCTAATTTATTCTCGGATGTAACGGGACATGTGGGATTGAGTAACTACTTGTTGCATCGCAGTTGTTATTTTTTGTTAGGTTTTGGGTGTTTGTTGTTAAGTGTCTGGGGAATGAGACGAATCCCCAATTCCTCTTCCCGGGTGAAAGTTTATTCTTTGGTGGGATTTTTATTGATCTTGTCGGCATTTGTCAGTATGTATGCGATAGAAAAGAGTTATTTATCGGTTCGGGAAATACGTTCTGTTTATCGGGATAGCTTTCGCCATTATTGGAGTGAAACATGTTCTCGGGTCTCTCGGCATGAAATTGTATTGCAACAAACAGGGGATATACTTTCCTCTTGTAGTGATTTGACACTATACAATCCCAATTGCAAAGTTTTAGATAAATTGATTTTGTTTTTAAACCCGGGATTGCACATAGAGACATTATTGGTGGCAGGGAAAGAGATCCCTTTTCATCGTGCAGGTCAGGTCGTTGAAATAGATTACGCTTTAGGAGAAAAAGATTCAGTGCGTTTACAGGTGCGATATCGTGGTCGGATTGATGAACGGTTCTCGGATTTGCATTTAAGTGACAGTATCTACGAGGATTCTTTTCAGGGAAATTATTTTTTCCCTACCGGACGGCGAAGTGCTTTCGTGGGGGATGATTATATATTGCTGACCCCGGCTTGTGCTTGGTATCCCGTGGCAATTCCCCCTGTAAATCCTGAGATACCTACTTACACGGGACGGGATTTTACTCGCTTTCAGTTGACCGTACTTCACGCTGGACAAAAGGTTTTGTGTTCGCAGGGAAAAGCTGAACGCCGGAAAGACTCTTGTTTTTTTAAACCTTCTAATCCTTTATCCGGCATATCATTATGTGGAGGAAATTACGAATTACATGAACAACGGATACCGGACTTGAATATGCGTTTTTACACGTTTAAAACTCGTGGGAATCCGCTTCGGGAAGTGGGAGGCGTTCGTGGAAACGGTATTCATGCTTATTTGTCAAGATGGATTTACCCGAACAAGCCTTATGGTTGGACAGATCGGGATTGGTACGAAAAAGATACTCGAACACTGTTCTTTATGGAAGTACCTCTCTCGTTTACCACAGATGCATGGCAAGGGAAGATATTAACAGGAATGGTAGAGCCGGGTATGGTGTTTCTTCAAGAAAAAGGGTTCGGTTTAGTGGCGAACGGATTTAAAGACGAAACACGCAAGATGGCTAAGTCTGAATATATATTTGATTGTTTAATGGGATGTTTTAATTCTCCTTACAAAATATCGTTTAATCTCCATCCTCTGTTAGGGATGGGGCGATCTGTAACCTCTCCTTACGCTTCTAGGCGATTGAATCCTTTTCGAGTTTTTGGATTATTGGAAGAGTCCGGAGTCTGGATTCAATCGGAGGAGTACCCGTTCGTGGGGTATTTGTTTGACCGAGTAGCGTTAAACAGGGGACAGTATATAGAATCGGTTTCTTATTTTCCTCCGATGGAACAGCACCGTAGGGATAGTAGATTACCTTATGAGTGTTTGTCGGGAAAAAGTCTGTATGCACTTTTTCGGGATAATCGAATGCGTCAAGATATTCTTTATAATTCTTATTTATTGAAAGAACTGGAATTGGTTGATCGAATCTCTGAAAGAATCCCCTTGGATACTTTTTTTGTTGCTTTAACCGATGTTTTACATCCTTTGCAAGGATTGGTTAGTATGGATGTTTTTGAGCAGGAAATGAGCTCATATTTGGGGAAAGAGTTGTGTTTAAAAGAAATATTAGATGATTGGTTGTATACGGAACATCGTCAGTTTTTTAAAGTAAAGGATTTGTGCGAGAATCATTATCCGGCAGGAATAGTAGAAATACATAAGATGGAGGATTTTTTTAATCCTACGGAATGGATTGAATTAAAAGGCAAGGTGATGAATAAGGGAAAAACGGGAGGGGTGGTTTCTGTAAATTTCAGGGGAGTATTGGGAGAAGAAGAAGTTCTGAAACATTACTCGTGTTATTTAGAACCGGGAGAGGCTAAATCGTTTTATTTGGTCGTTGAAGTAATAAAGAATTTTGCGAGTAGTGCGTTTTATACCGGACTTTCGGCTAACGAACCTCGATTGTTTAATTTTGATGTGATTCGGCATGAGGAAGAAATCAAGGGAATGGAAGCGGTAGATTGTATATGGCGGGATATAGATCCTTCCGAGTTCGACTTGGCTGATGGAGAAATAATCGTGGATGACAAAGATGAGGGATTTAGTATAAAGGATGCTAATCGTACATGGTTCCAGAAGTGGTTTGAAAAACCGCTTAAACCTAGGGCTATTATGGGATCGACCCCATCACGTTGGACTCCTTCCGTTGATATTTTTTATTATGGAGATTCTGTGCGTAGTGGTTATTTTAAAGGTTTTGGTAAAGGGGATTACACGGCAACTTGGCGTACTGAATTGAAAATGGGAGGGAAATACCGGGTATTAGCGAGAGTATCAAGGTATAATATTGATGGACTAAGGCAACTCGGGGTGCAGAATGGTGTGATTTATCATTACACTGTAGAATCTGTAAATGGTAAGGAACAGATCAGTGTTGATTTGGACCGATTCTTTCAGCCTAGACAGTGGGTGGGATGGGTCTCTCTAGGGGAATTCGATCTCCCCGAGGGAGAAGTCTCCGTCACCCTCTCTGATTATGATGAGTTGGGACGGGACTTTATTGCTGTGGTTGCTGATGCCGTGAAATGGGAAAAGCTGGAGGATTAAAATATTAAGCGTTTTGCACCGTGTTCAATACCCTCAACAAATTATCTCCCCATAGTTTGTGCAACTCCTCTGCCGTGTAGCCTTGCCGGAGAAGTTCGACCGTGAGGTTAATCACCTCGTTGGCAGCCCGGCAACCGATTAGTTTTTCGGTGTCGTCACCGTCAAAGTCGGTGCCTATCCCCACGTGGTCAATGCCGACAAGTTGCACGATATGGTTGATGTGAGCCACGGCGTCCAGGATCGTCGGGTTAGGTTGTTTACTGAGGAACCAGTTGTAGAGACAGACTTGCACGACTCCCCCCTTGGCCGCGATGGCTTGGATCTGTTGGTCCGTGAGATTTCTCGGGTGATCACATAGAGCCCGAGCGGAAGAGTGCGAGGCTATAATCGGTGCGTTGCTAAGTTCCAGCACATCCTGTACCGTTTTTTCGCTGGCATGCGATATGTCGATAACAATCCCCAGACGGTTCATTTCTTTCACGACTTCCCGGCCGAAAGGACTTAATCCGTCATGTTCGGCTTCTCCTTTAGCCGAATCGCAGATGTCGTTACTACCGTTGTGACATAAGGTGATGTAGTTGATCCCTATATCTTTAAACATGGAGAGATTCCCGAGGTCTTTACCTATGGCGTAACCGTTCTCGATAGCGAGAAAGATCGCCTTTTTTCCGGCATTTTTCAGGTATATCAGATCATCCGCGTTGTAAGCAATCCCGACCTGTGATCCGTTGAGTTTAACTTGTTCCGTGATCTGGAATAGAATATCCACGGCCTTTTGTGTTGCGGCTTGTGAAGATGCTTCATCCCGGGCTTCTTGGTGAAGATAGGCGACCATGAAAACGGCATCTTCCCGTCCTTCCTGCATCTTCGGGAGATCGACCTTGACATCCTCGTGGCGTTGTCCGAAATTGAAGCCTTCGGTGAATTTCATCGGTGTGTCGCAATGGGAATCTATGATCAGGCTATAGCGGTGAATTTCCTTCGCTTTCTTGAACAGGGCGGCCTCGTCGACAAAATAATGGAATAGCTTCATCATCTGTTCGTCGGGGCGCACAGCCATTTTCTCCGGGTGCCATTGCACGCTGAATATGCGGTGGCCGGGCATACCTTCCATGGCTTCCACGATCCCGTCGGGAGAAGTGGCGCTTACCCGGAATCCGGGAGCTACTTCCTTGATCGCCTGGTGGTGGAAGGAATTCACGATCAGGGAATCCGTGCCAAGTACGGAGTGAAGCACGGTGTTTTTTTCCACGTTCACCGTGTGAGAACCGTATTCCCGACTGATGGATTGACTGTGTTTCAGCAATTGTTGTTCGTTCTGGGAATAAATATCCTGATAATTGGTTCCCCCGAAAGCCATGTTAATAATCTGGTGTCCACGGCAGATTCCGAAAATGGGAATTTGTCGATCGGCAGCCAGTTTGACCAGCGTGAAGTCGAATTGATCCCGAGCGGCATCAATACCTCCGAGTGGGGGAAGAGGTTCTTCATTCCCGTACAGGGGATTGATATCCCCGCCTCCGGTAAGCATCAGTCCGTCAAGTTGCTCTACGGTATTCCGAAGAGTTTCGATATCATTATGTACGGGGAGTAACACGGGAATGGCTCCCGCTTGCAGGATCGAGATCACGTAAGAGTGTTCGATACAGGAATTCCCGTTTTCAAAGTTGGCGGAGATGCCGATTAACGGTTGCCCGTTTTGTGACTGGCGATGATCAATTGCCTGGTATAGTGTGTCCAGCTTGGCCGGATAAACAAGGTTGTTCATTGAAGTTTGTATTAAAAATAGTATTACCAATAACGTTTTATTCATGACTTGTACGTGATCACGGGAATCGTAGTTCCGCTCCCTTGGTATGAACCACCAGTTCCACGTTTGCGCCTAGGATCAGGGGAAAATTATTCCGCACGTGTCCGGCCGGAAGCCCGAAGCACACGGGATACGTGTAATCTTCCACGGCGTTGTGGATCAAGCTGTACACTTCCTCTTTGAATTCCGGGGCGGCATCCTGTCCGAATTCCCCGACGATCAATCCCGCCAGGTGTTGGAATTTTCCGGCGTATTTCATGCATTTCACGCTCTTGTCGATCTCGTACAAGTCGTTAGACGGGTCCTCGATGAAAAGAATCGTCCCGCGGGTATTACGTTCGATACAAGTGTCATGCAAGTTGTGAACCCATTGGAGCATACCCCCGATCATTTCCGCTTCCGCTATTCCCGGGCGATTGTACGGGTGTGCGGGAACGGCATACGAGGAGATAATGCCGAAAAGGAAATTCCGTAACTGACTGGCAACTTCCGGAGTGAAACGCGGGGAGCCGGAGGGCATGAACGCGTGTAAACTCTCGATACCGAGTGAATGGAGTTTGGAGTGCAACACCGTGATGTCATTCATGCCGATCACCCATTTGGGGTTTCCTTGAAACTTGGAATAATCCGCCTCTTCCACGATGCGCAACATGCCGTAGTCTCCTGCCATGCACCAGATCGCCCGGGTGTCCTCGGCGTCCAAAGCTGTTTGTAAATCTTGCAGTCGTTCTTCATCCGTGCCGGCCAGTCTCCCGTGCTCGGAAAGAACATGTTGCCCGGGGACGGGTTCAAGCTCCCACGAGGTCAGGAGCGAACAGGCTGCGTCCAGTTGTTCTTTTGTTGCAATGCCTGAGGGAGAGATCAATGCCACTTTATCTCCCGGTTGCAGGTATATCGGTCGTAACATAACAGCGAAGTTTTTTATTATTGTACGAAGGTAACGTTTTAATTTGAAAATGTAATAATTTGGGATTTTGAAAATGGAGATCGTTAATATTTTTCTAACTTTGCACCCTGTAATTCATAAAGTTGATAAAGTTTATAAACTGGATATATGAGTAAGTTCAAGAGAAATTTGATTACCACGGCTTTGCCTTACGCGAATGGACCCGTGCATATCGGTCATTTGGCGGGTGTTTACGTGCCTGCCGATATTTACGTGAGATATCTGAGAAAAAAGGGTGAGGATGTGGCATTTATCGGGGGATCGGATGAACACGGGGTGCCGATCACGATTAAGGCGCAAAAAGAGGGTGTGACCCCGCAAGATATTGTCGATCGTTATCACAAGATTATCAAGGATTCTTTCGAGGAACTGGGAATTTCGTTTGATATCTATTCCCGGACAAGCTCGAAGACGCATCATGAATTATCTTCCGCTTTCTTCAAAAAATTGTATGATGCGGGGAAATTTATCGAGAAAACCTCGATGCAGTTTTATGACGAGAAAGCCGGGCAGTTCCTTGCTGACCGTTATATCATCGGTACGTGTCCTCATTGCGGGAACGAACGGGCATACGGGGATCAGTGCGAGGCTTGTGGTACGAGTTTGAACGCTACCGACCTGATCAATCCGGTATCGGCTATCACGGGTAACAAACCGGAACTGAAAGAGACAAAACACTGGTATCTGCCGTTGGATCAGTACGAAGGCTGGTTGAAGGAATGGATCCTGGAAGAACATAAAGAATGGAAACCGAACGTTTATGGGCAATGTAAATCGTGGTTGGACAACGGGTTGCAGCCCCGCGCGGTGACTCGTGATCTGGATTGGGGGGTACCCGTGCCGATCGAGGGAGCCGAGGGGAAAGTACTTTACGTCTGGTTCGATGCCCCTATCGGGTATATCTCCGCGACCAAGGACCTGACCCCCGAGTGGGAAAAATACTGGAAAGATCCCGAAACCCGGATGATTCACTTTATTGGGAAAGACAATATCGTGTTCCATTGCATCATCTTCCCGGCCATGTTGAAAGCCGAGGGATCGTATATCGTTCCGGACAACGTGCCAGCGAACGAATTCTTGAACCTCGAAGGGGATAAAATTTCCACTTCCCGCAATTGGGCGGTATGGTTGCACGAGTATTTGGTGGAATTCCCCGGTAAACAGGACGTATTACGCTACGTGTTGACGGCAAACGCTCCAGAAACCAAGGATAATGATTTTACTTGGAAAGATTTCCAGACCCGCAATAATAGTGAATTGGTGGCTATATATGGCAATTTCATCAACCGTACATTGGTGTTGACGCAAAAATATTTTGCCAACCGGGTACCGGAACGAGGTGAATTGACCGATTACGACAAGGAAGTTTTGGCTGAAATCCCACAGATTGTCGAGCGGGTAGAGAAAAGCTTGGATACTTTCCATTTCCGAGATGCTTTGAAAGAGGCCATGAATCTGGCTCGTTTGGGGAATAAATATTTGGCTGATACCGAACCTTGGAAAGTGATCAAGACCGACGAGGGACGGGTGAAGACGATACTGAATATCTGTTTGCAGATTTCCGCGAATCTTTCCACGTTAATGGAACCGTTCATGCCCTTCTCTTCCCAAAAATTACGTGAATTTATGAATATTGACGTGATCGACTGGGCGAAATTGGGTGACCACGTGATTGCTGCCGGGCATGAATTGGGTGAAGCCGGCTTGTTGTTCGAGAAGATCGAGGATGCCACGATACAAGCACAGGTTGATAAATTACTGGCAACCAAGAAAGCGAACGAGCTTGCGTCCGTGAAAGCCGCTCCCGCCAAGGAGAATATCCAGTACGAGGATTTCATGAAAATGGATATTCGCGTGGGTAAGATCATTGCTGCCGAGAAAGTGGCTAAAACGAAAAAATTAATGAAACTGACCGTTGATACAGGTATTGACGAGCGTACCATTGTTTCGGGTATCGCCGAGCATTACACGCCGGAAGAGGTGATCGGACGTCAGGTCAGCGTGTTGGTAAACCTCGAACCGAAACCCCTGAAAGGTATCGTGTCACAGGGAATGATCCTGATGGCCGAGAATGCCGATGGTTCTCTCTCTTTCGTGACTCCTGACAAGGAAGTGAAACCGGGTTCGGAAGTACGATAACAGATGCCCGTGTAAATAAACACGGTGCGAGGATAGATATTACAGCGTGTAGCGAATGGCTAGAATCGGCATTTGCTACACGCTGTTTTGTTGTGGTAAAATGTAATATGTATTTCACCGGGGACGGAAGGTGTAAAACGGGAGATAAACAGGAGATGAATAAGGGATAAACTGTCTCGTGGTATTGGAATAATCTGTTAATAATTCCTTTTATAATCCAGGATACCGATTTCTTGTAAGCGTTAAAAAAGCTTATCACCTACTAAAATGGCGGTTAGGTGGCGGTTAGGTGGCGGCTAAGTGGCGGCTAGGTCGCCTGGATGTGGCCTAAAAGTAGGGCAACAGGCACTAAAAAATGTAGTTTATACCAAGCGTTTGGATGTATTTACTCTGTAAGACAGGTGTAATTTTTTCTATTAAATTATGGTGTCCTTAAAACGATAAAATGTATCCCTTTAAGGATAATTTATCAATCCCGATTTGTTATAAAATTTTAGATTCCCGGGGTGAATTATGATTTCGTTAACGCACTCGGTAATCGTGGAATGGCTTGGATTTCTCAGGATGGGCGGGTGAATGCATGGGGATTTGTTTTTTCTTAAAAAATAATTCTCCTTTTTTTACCTAACATATATTTAACCTTCTGACAACTAAAATCTAACGGGAATAATTTTACCAGCGGCCGGAAGTGTCGTACTTTTGTATTGTCGATAAAGGACAACAACAAGAGTTAAAGAAAATAGTTAGTTTAATTTTTAAAGTATAAATAAGATGATGAAATATATTATAATAATTTGCATTGCCGCTTTCACGTTATTTTTAGGCGGACGTAGTTTGAGCCATTGTAAGGCAGAGAGAATCGTGTGCGCGTTAGCAGAACAAGAGAAAATGGGAACAGATGTTAAGGTTGTTCACGGTCAGAAGGTAGAGAGCAAGGATGCAATTTACGGTCCGGTAATGTTGCCCGAGGTGAATGTCATTATGAAGAAAAAAGTAACCAAGGTTATTTGAGATAATTAGATTTGTTAGAAATGGGAATGAGGCTTCGAAAGAGCCTCATTCTGCATTTCTGTATTTCCGTTTATTCGTGGCCAAAAATCTCTTTTAGCATCGTATCCAATTGCTCTCCACGAATGTTGTGTGCCACGATTTTTCCATCCGCATTGATCAACCAAACTGCGGGTACACCTTGTACCCCGTAAAGTTTTGCCACGGCACTTTTCAGTCCCTTCAAATCGGAAACCTGTGTCCAGGGCATATTTGATTCCGCGAGAGCTTTTTCCCAGGCTTCTTTTTTATTGTCTACCGACACGCTCAAAATATCCAAGCCATCGGCATGATATTTCTCGTGTATATCCATCAGGTGAGGGATCTCTTCCCGGCATGGTCCACACCAAGACGCCCAAAATACCAATAGTAAATATTTGCCCCGATAGGATGATAAGGTTACTTGTTGCCCGTCGGGAGTCGGTAATTGAAAATCCGGGGCGACAGCACCTTGTCCGAGAGTACGTATTTTCTCCGCTTTTATTTTAAGGTCCCTGTAGAAAGGCGAGGAATGTAAAGAGCTCGGAACTAGGCTTAACAGTGAATCCACTTTGCTGGGTTTCAGGTTGGGGTCCATCATGCAAATTTCCTGATAAATCGCAAGGCTAAAATCCAGGTTCTTGTATTTTTCGGCAAAAATGTAACGGAACTTGGGCATGATTTCAGCCAGCATCATGTATTTCCCTTGAGCGATATATGGCCCATGTATGGTATCTTTTCGCCAGGAATCATCCACGTACAGAAGATTGTATAAACTGTTGGATATCGTGTGAAATACCCTGTTATAGTCGTTCAAAGCCTCGTTGTTGGGTGTTCCGGATAGGGTGAATTTATTCTTTTCAATATTTCCGGTAAATTCCACTGTTCCTTTTTCAACGAATACCGGTAGAATATTTTTCACGTATATTTCTTTGAAATCCGGATCTTTAAAGCGTAGGTAATATTGTTTGATTTCATCTATCGATTCATTCTTGAATTGAAATTTCCCGTCCTGAATCCTCGTGCTGTCCACGATCGTCCAGTCTCCATTAAATTCGCTCACGGAAACCCATCCTTCTTTCACGTCTTCCAGATTGCCGTTCAGTGTCCATCCCTTGTTCGTTTGCCCTGTGCAAGAGAAAAAGGCAAACACGATTATTAATATACTAATTGTTCTCATGTGTTTCTTTTTTAAAATTCATTTTGTTTGATTGTTCCGTGAGAGGCCGATATGTCGTTCTCGTTGATAGGCATGGCATAACGCCGACTGCCTGCGGGTAAGATGTAAGTTGCCTTGCGCGATTTATTCACGGCTCCGTCTACGATCTCGTAAAACGAACGTGTGATCTCCACGTCGTCCCACTCGATTTCGTTTACGGAGAAACGGCGAATATCAAACCAGCGGTGTGTAAAAGGCAACTCCCGGCGTCTTTCCTCCAGCACCTTTCTTAGGGCCTCATCGTTTGTTGCTGCTTCAACCCGGATGACATTGTCCCCGGAAGTGGCATCATAGCGTTTTCTCCGCAAGTCATATAACAATTCCAAGGCTTCGCTCTTGTCCGGATTTGCCTGACGTAATAGTGCTTCGGCTTTATTCAGCATCACTTCCTGAATCGTTACGCCGCTGGGAATTTGAGGCGTTAGCCAGTAGAAAAAATTGTATCCTAAAAAAATCCCGTTAGCCGTTTCCGGTAATAGAAGCATGCTATTATAGGTAAACAGTTTTCGACGGCGCAAATCATTGACCGGGTCATAGCAGGCTATCAGTTCATCGCTCGGTACATACCAGAATTTCGTGTTAAGACTGGTTTTAGCGTAGAAAAATTCCTGCCACATGACAACTTGATTTTCCGAGTAGTTACCCATCTCCGGGAATTCTAGGAATCCCGGTATAAACGACATCCCCGCGGAAATTGTATTGTAATCTTTTAACTGTACTCTTCCCGAATTTTTCAACGCTTCGGTTGCTGCCGAAACCGCTTTTTCGTATTCGCCTCGGAACAGGTAGTAACGAGATAGAAAAGCCTGGATCGTCGGCAGGCTTGCCCGCCAAGGTTGATCGGTTGTTGTGATCTTTATTTTCAACGCTTCTGTTAAATCCTTGTCGATAAAACGATAGGTCTCTTCCAGGGAAGCGCGTGAGATCGCTTCTTCCATGTAGGTCGTTTTGCGTAAAGGTAATCCTTGTTCGCTCAGGTTTTTCTCGCAATAAGGCAAACAGTATTGGTTGGCCAATCTCCAGTAGGAGTAGGCTCTCAGGAAATGAGCTTCCGCTTTGATCTGCTCTTTTATATCGGGGGTACCCTCTACTTCGTCAACATTTTCCAGGATGAGATTGGCATCATAGATGCTCGCGTAGAGGGAGGTCCATAACGCATCACTTGCCAACGAGGCGAGTTTGTCCGTGTCAAACGTGTAATAATAGAACGGCTCGGTATCGCTGAAGTATGTGTAAGCTTCATCGTAGAATTCCGGAGTGAGGCCGGTATCGTCCGTCATGAAAGAACCGGTTGCGTCAAATTCGTGCACTTTCGGGTTGTTCAACAGACCGATTAATTGATCTATATTTTTCACTGGCTGATTCGCTCCTTTGGCCGGTAATTCCGACAAATAATCCTCGCAAGAGTTGCAAAACAAAGCTCCTCCTAATAAACACAAGTATGTAAAAATTGATTTCATAACTTCTTTAAATTAATTTACAAAACGACGTTTAAACCAAACTTGAAAGAAGTCGAAGGTTTCATCGTGCCGGGAAGCCATTCCGGATCATAACCGTAACGATTGCGCGTCCATATACATCCTAGATCTCGTACTTGCCCGTACAGTTTCATCCCTTTCAAACCTATTTTATGCACCAGCCGGGCGGGCATGTTATATTCCAGCGAGATCTCTTTAAATTTGATAGACGACGAACTCTCCACTAATGTATTCAGTATCGGGGTATACCCGCCACTGGTGCCCCAGTAGGAGTTCAGTGCCCGGTTGGCAGGTTGGAAAGAAGGCATCCTGTCACTACCGTTGATCACCTCGCGGATAAACCGGTTCGCGATATATTTCCCGTTACTGTCGATATAATCATTAAAATAGGGTGCACGGAAGAAGCCCCCGAATTTGCCCAATATCAGGAAAGAAAGATTGAATCCGTACCCGCTGAAATTCAGGTTCCAACCCAACGTGTGCGGATCAATAGCCGGTCCCATGTATTGTAAATACTCTAGGGCGTTTCCGCTGTATATCAGTTCATGATTATCCATTGATACTCTGCGTCCGTTGGTGCCTTCGACGTAAGCGATGCCGTCTTCCATACCCAAGTATTTCACCGCCCATATTGATTGTGCGGGATAGTGGGCAACGAAGCCCCCGCTAGTGATAAAAGAAGCGTTATATATCTTGTTATTAAGCTTTTTTACCTCGTTTTTGTTGTATGCATACGTGATGTTTGTCGTGAACTTGATTTTTGGAGAGACGAACACGTCGGTTCCTAAAACCATTTCGATACCCTTGTTTGACATTTTCGCGCTATTCATTTTCTGAGAAGTTGCTCCCAGTACCGAGGGTAACAGGACTTCACCGATTAAATCCCGTCCCAGTTTGCTGTACCAGTCGATACTTCCGAATAACCGGTTCGAGAAGAATGAAAAATCAATACCCCCGTTTATGGTAGAGGTTTTCTCCCAGCGTAAATTCGGATTGCCTCGGTTCACGACCGAAGTGGTGGGTAAATTTGTTATTTTTGAAGGTTCCGGGTTGGATGATACTAGGGTTACGGGGGAAGTACTCTTTTCGACATTACCGTTGAACCCGTAGGTTAAACGCACGATCAGACGGTCAAGCCAATCTCCGGTGGAATACATGAATTGTTCGCGATGGAGGTTCCACGATCCTCCTACTGACCAGAGTGGAGCCCAGCGGTAAGAAGCCTTGTCCGTGATCAGGTTGGAGGCATCGCTGCGGATGCTAGCCGTCAGGCTGAAACGGTGGTCATAGGTGTAGCTGATATTCCCGTAAACGGAAACAAAACGTTCGTTCAAGTCATTATAAATGGGAACCATTCCTTGTAAATTTGTTACGCCGTTACCAGAAATATCGGTTATTGTCACGGATTGACCGTTTTTGTTTCCCGAGTATCCCCCGAAAGGAAGAGGGGTAGCGATATTCTTTTCGGGATCAAAACCGTAAATATAGGGATCAGTACAACTTTTTGTTTTGAATTGCGAAAGTTCAAATCCCAAGATGGCGTTGATCTGGTGTTCGTCACTTATTTCTCGGTCGATATTCAACTGGTTTCTCCATGTATAATTTTTTATTTTATCCGATGAGGAGCGATAAATAGCCCCTTGGGGTATGAATTGTGCGTTTACCACGTTGTTTGTCTGATCGTAAGAAACGTAAGTGTTCACCGTGTTCCGGACAAAATAACTGTCCTCCGAGTCCAACTGATCGTGATCCGAGCGATTCAGTTCGTACTGAAACTTCGTGTCGAAACTTACCCCGGGAAAGAATTTTACCACCAAGCTTGCCTGTAAACGAGTATTCAGTGTTTCCGTCAAGTAATCACGGGCTCTTGCTTCGCGTAGAATGTTGTAACTCCAGTCGTCATACGGCAAGACTCCTTCTCCTATTTTCTCCAGTTGTTTTCGATTTTTCATTAGTTGTGTGGCGTAACTGCCATCCTCGTTCACGATCATCTCGTAAGGGGAAAGAGAGTTGATTTCCGACAGGGTAGGACCGCTATAATCGGCATTCGAATAATGTACGTTTATTCCTGCGGAGAAATCCAGCCAGTTGAAAACGGAAGAGGTGGTGTTGAAATTGACCCGCCAACGTTCTGTCTTATTCCGGATTAGACTCCCTTTCACGTTTTCGTACATGGCGGAAAAATAATTCCTAGCATGCTTCGTCGAATTGGAGATACTAACGTTATATTGTTGCGTGATCGGTTGTTGCAACAGGTATTTTTTGATTTGTTTCCGGTTATTCTGTTTTGCCAAATTCTCTAATCCCGCGTTCATTTTATCCTCTGAAATGAGATTGTTCATGTAGTCATAGATATACTCTTTGGCCAGACTTGTCGGGTAGGATAGATTCGGCAATGCATCAGGTGTGGGCATGAGCCAACCTTTTTCCATGGCCAGGCGTTCGTAATACACCTGATCTTCCGAGGATGCAGTTGTCAGTGCGGTAGATAAATCCAGTTTACGCCCTATATTAACCATGGCGTTTACTTCCACGGTAAATGTTTCATGCTTGCCTTGACGAGTTGTCACCACGATCACCCCGTTTGCGGCGCGGGCTCCCCAGATGGATGCGGCGGCGGCATCTTTCAACACGGTCACCGACTCCACGTCATTCGGGTTAATATCCTTGAAACCGTTGGTGACCGGGAATCCATCGACCACTACCAAGGGTTGGACATTAGCGTAAAGTGACGATATGCCTCGTACGGTATAGTCAACGCTCCCGTCTTCATTTTCCGTTCCATGCAATCCGGCGGTAGCTCCTTGCAAGGCCGTGGATAGATCCGACGCGTGCGATTTGCTGATGATCTCGCTTTTCACCACGTCAAAAGCTCCCGTGCTCCGTTCCTTGGATATGGTTTGATAACCGGTTACAACCACCTCTTCCAGTTTTTCGACATCTTCTTCGAGAATAATTTTCAAGTGGGATTGACCGGTATAAGGAATCTCCTTTTTTTTCATTCCCACGAACGAGGCACGTATTACAAGGGAGTCTTTATTCTCGACGTTAAAACTGAATGTCCCGTCGACACGAGAGCTTGCCCCCTGCGAGGTTCCTTTCGCCATGATGGTCACCCCCGGTATTGGTATACCCTCTTGGTCTACAACCAGCCCGGAAATCGTGACAAACTGAATTTTTTTAGCCTCTTTGGGTTTGGGTACGAGCACGATATTATCATCCAGCAGCCAAAAAGTCATACCGCTTCCTTCCAATACTTGCCTGAGTAGATCTTCCAGGCTGCTGTCCTTTACGTTCACGGTTACTTCGTGT